>Ga0307515_10001293_pt1 | contig 56861 bp, 47 predicted proteins | sample 17_EM_MG_FD_194513 | JGI IMG/M metagenome (GOLD analysis project Ga0307515, IMG submission 194513) | Populus trichocarpa ectomycorrhiza microbial communities from riparian zone in the Pacific Northwest, United States - 17_EM | ecosystem: Host-associated > Plants > Roots > Unclassified | place...
ACGGCCAGGTGCTGCAGGAGGGCATCAACGAAGGCGGCGCGATGTCGAGCTGGATCGTCGCCGCCACCTCGTACAGCACGAACAACGTGCCGATGATCCCGTTCTACATCTACTACTCGATGTTCGGGCTGCAGCGCGTCGGCGACCTGGCCTGGCTGGCGGGCGACATCCGCGCGCGCGGCTTCCTGCTCGGCGGCACTGCCGGGCGCACGACGCTGAACGGCGAAGGCCTGCAGCACGAGGATGGCCACAGCCACATCCTGGCCGGCACGATTCCCAACTGCATCTCCTACGACCCGACCTTCGCGTTCGAGGTCGTCACCATCATCCGCGACGGCATGCGCCGCATGTACGCCGAGCAGGAAGACGTGTACTACTACGTCACCCTGATGAACGAGAACTACCCGCACCCCGGCATGCCGGAGGGCAGCGAGGCCGGCATCCTCAAGGGCCTCTATCAGCTCAGCGACGGCGGCAAGACGCCGAAGAAGGGACAGCGCGTGCAGCTGATGGGCAGCGGCACCATCCTGCGCGAGGTGATGTTTGCGGCCGAACTGCTGAAGAACGACTTCGGCATCGCCGCCGACGTGTGGAGCGCCACCAGCTTCAACGAGCTGCGCCGCGACGGCATGGCCGTCGAACGCTGGAACCGGCTGCACCCTACCGCGCCGGCGCGCAAGAGCCATGTCGAGCAATGCCTTGAAGGCCACGACGGCCCCGTGATCGCCGCGACCGACTACATGCGCAACTACGCCGACCAGGTGCGTGAGCAGGTGCAGGCGGCCGGCCGGCGCTACACCGTGCTCGGCACCGACGGCTTCGGCCGCAGCGACTACCGGCGCAAGCTGCGCCGCTTCTTCGAGGTCGATCGCTGGCACGTGACTGTGGCCGCGCTGAAGGCGCTGGCTGATGACGGCGTGATCAAGCCGACGGTGGTTGCGGATGCGATCGCGAAATACGGGCTCGACGCCGAGCGTGCGGCCCCCTGGACTGTCTGAGGCACGACATGAGCAACTCATTCGACATCAAGGTGCCCGACATCGGCGACTTCGCCGACGTGCCCGTCATCGAGATCTTCGTGAAGGTCGGCGACACGGTGAAGGCCGAAGACCCGCTGCTCTCGCTGGAGTCCGACAAGGCAACGATGGACGTGCCCGCCCCGCGTGGCGGCAAGGTGAAGTCCATCGCCGTGAACATCGGCGAAAAGGTCAGCGAGGGCAGTGTGGTGATGGTCTTCGAGGCCGAAGGTGCTGCCGCCGCATCGGCCCCAGCGGCCGCGCCGGCTGAAGCCGCCAAGCCCAGCGTCACAGCGCCGCCCTCGGCCGTCAACGCGCCGGCTGGCGTGGCCGAGGTGCGCGTACCCGACATAGGTGAGTTCACCGACGTGCCGGTGATCGAGATCTTCGTGAAGGTCGGCGACACGGTGAAGGCCGAAGACCCGCTCGTCTCGCTTGAATCCGACAAGGCCACGATGGACGTGCCCGCGCCGTTGTCGGGTGTCGTCAAGGCCATCAAGGTCAAGGTGGGCGACAAGGTCAGCGAAGGCTCGGTGATCCTGTCGCTCACGACGGGCGAGGTGAGCGCCGTGCCGACGGCAGCGCCCGCAGTCGCTGCGGCGACCGGCGGCGATGCGGCCAAGGCCCCGGCCGCAACAGCATCGGCCGGCACCGTCGACGAAGCCGGCTTCGCGCTTGCCTACGCCGGCCCGGCCGTGCGCAAGCTGGCGCGAGAACTCGGCGTCGACCTCGGCAAGGTGAAGGGCAGCGGCGACCACGGCCGCATCGTGCGCGAGGACGTCGAGGCATTCGCGAAGGGTGGCGCGTCGAGCGCAGCCTCTGCACCGGCCAAAGCGGCAGCGGCACCTGCAGCGGGCGGCGCCGGCCTGGACCTGCTGCCCTGGCCCAAGGTCGACTTCGCCAAGTTCGGCCCGATCGAGCGCAAGGAGCTGTCGCGCATCAAGAAGATCTCGGCGGCCAACCTGCACCGCAACTGGGTCGTCATTCCGCACGTCACCACGCACGACGAGGCCGACATCACCGAACTCGAGCAGTTCCGCGTGCAGATGAACAAGGAGCTCGAGAAGTCGGGCGTCAAGCTCAGCATGCTGCCGTTCATGATGAAGGCGGCGGTGGCGGCGCTGAAGAAGTTCCCCGAGTTCAACGCGAGTCTCGAAGGCGACGCGTTGGTGCTGAAGAACTACTGGCACATCGGCTTCGCCGCCGACACGCCGAATGGTTTGATGGTGCCGGTGATCCGCGACGTCGACAAGAAGACCGTGCCCGACATCGCGAAGGAGATGAGCGAGCTCGCCAAGCTGGCACGCGAAGGCAAGCTGAAGCCTGACCAGATGCAGGGCGGCACTTTCACGATCAGCTCGCTGGGCGGCATCGGCGGCATCTACTTCACGCCGATCATCAACGCGCCCGAGGTCTCGATCATGGGCGTGTGCAAGAGCTACTGGAAGCAGCACTCCACTGACGGCAAGACCTCCAGCTGGCGCCTCACGCTGCCGCTGTCGCTGTCATGGGACCACCGCGTGATCGATGGCGCCGCCGCGGCGCGCTTCAACGTGCATTTCGCCAACGTGCTCGCCGACCTGCGGCGCGTGCTGTTCTGAAGGGGACCTGATTCATGGCCAATCTGGTTGAAGTGAAGGTCCCCGACATCGGCGACTTCAAGGACGTCGCGATCATCGAGCTGATGGTCAAGCCGGGCGAAGTGATCGCCGTCGAGACCGGCTTGATCATGGTCGAGTCCGACAAGGCGTCGATGGAGATCCCGTCGACACATGCCGGCGTGGTCAAGGAGCTGAAGGTCAAGCTCGGCGACAAGGTCAGCGAGGGCTCGGTGATCCTGGTGGTCGAAGCGGCGGGTGCAGCCGCACCGGCGCCGGCGGCAGCGCCGCCCGCGAGGGCCGCGTCAGCGCCCCCCGCCGCGCCTGCGGCAGCGATCCCGAATGCCGCCACGTACAGCGGCAAGGCCGACATCGAGTGCGAGCTGCTCGTGCTCGGCGCTGGCCCGGGTGGCTATTCAGCCGCATTCCGCAGTGCCGACATCGGCATGAAGACCGTGCTCGTCGAACGCTATGCCACCCTCGGCGGCGTGTGCCTGAACGTCGGTTGCATCCCGTCGAAGGCGCTGCTGCACACCGCCAGCGTGATGGACGAAGTCAAGTCGCTGGCCCACCACGGCATCAAGTTCACAGCGCCCGAGATCGACATCGACGCCTTGCGTGGCTTCAAGGACGGTGTCGTCAAGAAGCTCACCGGCGGCCTCGCCGGCATGGCCAAGGCGCGCAAGGTCGAAGTCGTGACCGGCGTCGGCAGCTTCCTCGATCCGTACCACCTCGAGGTCGTCGGCGCGGGCGGCGCCAAGAAGGTCGTGAAGTTCGCCAAAGCCATCATTGCCGCCGGCTCGCAGGCGATGAAGCTGCCCTTCATGCCCGACGATGAACGTGTCGTCGACTCGACCGGCGCGCTGCTGCTGAAGGGCATCCCGAAACGCATGCTCGTCGTCGGCGGCGGGATCATCGGGCTCGAGATGGCCACCGTCTACTCGACGCTGGGCACACGCATCGACGTGGTCGAGATGCTCGACGGCCTGATGCAGGGCGCCGACCGTGACCTCGTGAAGGTGTGGGAGAAGTTCAACAGCGCGCGCTTCGAGAACGTGATGCTGAAGACCAAGACCGTCGACGCGAAGGCGACGAAGGCCGGGATCGAGGTCCGCTTCGAAGGCGAGAAGGCGCCCGGCACCCCACAGCTGTACGACCTGGTGCTGGTCGCGGTCGGGCGCAGCCCGAACGGCAAGAAGATCGCGGCCGAGAAGGCGGGCGTCGCCGTCACCGACCGCGGCTTCATCAACGTCGACAAGCAGATGCGCACCAACGTGCCGCACATCTTCGCCATCGGCGACATCGTCGGCCAGCCGATGCTGGCGCACAAGGCGGTGCACGAAGCGCACGTGGCGGCTGAGGCCGCGCATGGCGAGGCGGCGTTCTTCGACGCGCGGCAGATCCCGTCGGTGGCCTATACCGACCCCGAGGTGGCCTGGGCCGGCAAGACCGAAGAGCAGTGCAAGGCCGAAGGCATCAAGGTCGGCAAGGCGGTATTCCCGTGGGCCGCCTCGGGCCGCGCCATCGCCAACGGCCGCGACGAAGGCTTCACGAAGCTGCTGTTCGACGAAGCCACGCACCGCGTCATCGGCGGCGGCATCGTCGGCACACATGCCGGCGACCTGATCGGCGAGGTTTGCCTGGCGATCGAGATGGGCTGCGAGCCGGCCGACATCGGCAAGACCATCCACCCGCATCCGACGCTTGGTGAATCCATCGGCATGGCGGCCGAGGTGTTCGAAGGCCATTGCACCGATCTGCCGCCGCAAAAGAAGAAGTAGGCGACCGTGGCACTCAATCTGACCTGCGAAACCACCGGCAGCGGCCCGCCGCTGGTCGTTCTGCACGGGCTGTTCGGCTCGGGCGGCAACTGGCGCGGTGTCGCCCGCGGATTGGCCGACAGCCACACCGTGCATTGCGTCGACCTGCGCAATCACGGCGCCTCGCCGTGGGCCGACTCGATGGACTACATCGAGATGGCCGACGACGTACTGCAGCTGTGCGATCGCCTGGGCCTCAAGGCGCCGGCCGTGATGGGCCACAGCATGGGCGGCAAGACGGCGATGGCGCTTGCGTTGCGCCACCCGGCGCGGGTCGGCCGGCTGATCGTGGTCGACATCGCGCCGCTCGCCTATGGCGACACGCTGATGCCGGTTGCGCACGCGATGTGCAGCGTCGACGTGATGGCTGCCGTGAGCCGCGCCGAGGTGCAGCGCCGGCTGCAGCTCGCGCTGCCCGATGCCGGCATCGCGCCGTTCCTGATGCAGAACCTGGTGACGCACAACGATCACTTCGACTGGCGGATCAACCTGATGGGCATCAGCTCGGCGATGCCACAGCTGTGCGAGTTCCCCTCGACCTTGCTCGGTGCGCGCTTCGGCGGCCCCGTCACGGTGATCGCCGGCGCGAACTCCGACTACGTCGCGCAGCGCGACGGCGCGGCGTTCGAGCCATTCTTCAGCCAGGTCCAGATCGAATTCATCGCAGACGCCGGCCATTGGGTCCATGCGGACCAGCCGGTGGCGTTCATGAACAGCGTCAAGCGAGCCTTGAGGCCCAACAAGACGAGACAACCGGAGAACGAGACATGACCGAAAAGACCGAGAGCCTTCGCGAGGCTGCGCTCGACTACCACCGCTATCCGACACCGGGCAAGATTTCCGTCACGCCCACCAAGGCGATGGCGACCGCGCGCGACCTGTCGCTCGCCTATTCGCCAGGGGTCGCCGATGCCTGCATGGCCATCGCCGACGATCCGAGCGAGGCCGGCAACCTGACCTCGCGCAGCAACCTGGTGGCCGTCATCACCAACGGCACCGCGGTGCTGGGGCTGGGCAACATCGGCCCGCTGGCCGCCAAGCCGGTGATGGAAGGCAAGGCCTGCCTGTTCAAGAAGTTCGCCGGCATCGACGTCTTCGACATCGAACTCGCCGAGAACGACCCCGACGCGCTGATCGAGACCATCGCCCGCATGGAGCCGACCTTCGGCGGCATCAACCTCGAGGACATCAAGGCGCCCGAGTGCTTCTACATCGAGACGAAGCTGCGCGAGCGCATGAAGATCCCGGTCTTCCACGACGACCAGCACGGCACCGCGATCGTTGCGGCCGCGGCCATCTTGAATGCGCTGAAGCACGTAGGCAAGAACATCGCCGACGTCAAGCTCGTGGCCTCAGGCGCGGGTGCAGCGGCGCTTGCCTGCCTGGACCTCGCGGTGAGCCTGGGCCTCAAGCCCGAGAACATCTACGTCACCGATGCGAAGGGGGTGGTCTACCTCGGCCGCACCGATGGCATGGACCCGAACAAGTCGCGCTACGCCCGCGACACCAGCGCGCGCACGCTGGCCCAGCTGATCCCGGGCACCGACATCTTCCTCGGCCTGTCGGCCGGCGGCGTGCTGTCGCCCGAGATGGTGAAGACGATGGCGCGCGACCCGATCATCCTCGCGATGGCGAACCCGACGCCCGAGATCACGCCGGAGGATGCGCTGGCGGTGCGGCCCGATGCGGTCATCGGCACCGGCCGCTCCGACTACCCGAACCAGGTCAACAACGTCCTGTGCTTCCCGTTCATCTTCCGCGGTGCGCTGGATGCTGGCGCGACCACCATCAACGAGGCGATGAAGCTTGCGGCCGTTCACGCGATCGCCGATTTGACGCATCAGGAGATCCCCGAGATCGTGGCGCAGGCCTACGGTGTCGTTGGCCTGCGCTTCGGGCGCGACTACCTGATCCCCAAGCCCTTCGATCCGCGCCTGATCGAAGCCGTGGCCCCGGCCGTGGCGCAGGCCGCGATGGACAGCGGCGTTGCGACCCGGCCGATCGCCGACATGCCGGCCTACCGGCAGCGCCTCTCGCATTTCGTCTACCAGTCGGGCAGCAGCATGCAGCCGCTGTTCGCGGCGGCGCAGCGCTCGCCCAAACGCGTGGTGTATGCCGAGGGCGAGGACGAGCGCGTGCTGCGCGCCGCCCAAGTCGTGGTCGACGAGGGCCTCGCGCGGCCGCTGCTGCTCGGGCGCCCCGAGGTGATCGCCCAGCGCCTGTCGGAGTTCGGGCTGCGGCTCGAGATCGGCAAGGACTGCGACACCATCGACCCGCTCGATCCCGCGGTCTACGGAGATGCGGCTGACGCCTACTTCGAACTCAAGCGCCGCGACGGCGTGTCGCGCGCGGTGGCGCGGGTCGAGATGCGCAGCCGCGCCACGCTGCTCGCGGCGATGCTGGTGCGCCAGGGCAAGGCCGATGCGATGCTGTGCGGCACCTTTGGCGGCTACAGCGACCATTTGCGCCATGTGCGCGACGTGATCGGCATGCGCCCCGGCACGAACACGCTGGCCGCGATGCAGATGCTGATGCTCCCCGGGCGGCAGCTGTTCATTCTCGACACCCACGTCAACCGGGACCCGAGCGCCGAGCAGGTGGCCGAGATCGCATTGCTGGCGGTCGAAGAGGTCCGCCGCTTCGGCGTGACGCCCAGTGTCGCGCTGCTGTCGCATTCGAGCTTCGGCGGCTCCGATGCGGCTTCCGCAGTGAAGATGCGTGAGGCGCTGGTCCTCATCAAGAAGCGCGACCCGCAGCTCGCGGTGGACGGCGAGATGCGTGGTGATGCTGCGCTGTCCAAGTCCATCCTGGACCGCGAGTTCCCCGACTCGAACCTCACGACCGAAGCCAACGTGCTCGTGATGCCGAACGTCGACGCGGCCAACATTTCGTACAACCTGCTGCGGGTCGCGGCCGGCAACGGCATCACGGTCGGCGCCATCCTGCTCGGCGCGGCGCGACCAGTGCACATCCTGACGCCATCGTCGACCGTGCGGCGCATCGTCAACATGACGGCGCTGGCGGTCGTGGATGCGACCTCGCAACGCGCAGTGGCCGGCGACACCGACTGAGCCTGAGCCCACCGATTCCAAGGAGACTTTCGTGAACGACCAGCCCGTATCCAAGCGGTTCTACCAATCGCTGTATTTCCAGGTCATCACCGCCATCGTCATCGGCGTGCTGCTGGGTCACTTCTACCCCGAGAGCGGCGAGGCGATGAAGCCGCTCGGCGATGGCTTCATCAAGCTGATCAAGATGGTGATCGCACCGATTATCTTCTGCACCGTCGTGGTCGGCATCGCCGGCATGGAAGACATGAAGAAGGTCGGCAAGACCGGCGGGTTGGCGCTCCTGTACTTCGAGATCGTCAGCAGCATCGCGCTGGTCGTGGGCCTCGTGATCATCAACCTGGTCCAGCCCGGCTCCGGCATGAACGTCGACGTCAAGTCGCTCGATGCCAAGAGCATTGCGGCCTACACCGGCCCCGGCAAGATGGCCACCACCACCGAGTTCCTGCTCAACGTCATCCCGAGCACGGTGGTCGACGCTTTCGCCAAGGGCGAGATCCTGCAGGTGCTGCTGTTTGCGGTGATGTTCGGCTTTGCGTTGCACAAGTTCGGCGGGCGCGGCACGCTGGTGTTCGACTTCATCGAGAAGTTCTCGCACGTGCTGTTCACGATCGTCGGCTACATCATGAAGCTGGCCCCGATCGGTGCGTTCGGCGCGATGGCTTTCACCATCGGCAAGTACGGCGTGGCGTCGCTGCTGCAGCTCGGCCAGTTGATGGCGACCTTCTACGCCACCTGCCTGTTCTTCATCTTCATCGTGCTCGGTTCGATCGCGCGCTTCCACGGCTTCTCGATCTGGAAGTTCATCAAGTACATCAAGGAAGAGCTGCTGATCGTGCTGGGCACGTCGTCGTCCGAATCGGTGCTGCCGCGCATGATGGCCAAGCTCGAGAACCTGGGGGCGAAGAAGTCGGTGGTCGGGCTGGTGATCCCGACCGGCTATTCGTTCAACCTCGACGGCACGTCGATCTACCTGACGATGGCGGCGGTGTTCATCGCCCAGGCCACCAACACGCCGATGACCTTGGCACAGCAGTTCACCTTGCTGCTGGTGCTGCTGCTCACCTCCAAGGGCGCGGCCGGCGTGACGGGCAGCGGCTTCATCGTGCTGGCGGCCACCTTGTCGGCGGTGGGCCATGTGCCGGTCGCGGGGCTGGCGTTGATTCTTGGCATCGACCGCTTCATGTCGGAAGCACGCGCGCTGACCAATCTGATCGGCAACGGCGTCGCCACGGTCGTGGTTGCCAAGTGGACCGGCGAGCTCGACGTCGAACGCATGCATCGCCACCTGAACAACGAGACGGCGACAGCCGCCGACGCGCCCGAAGATGTGCTCGACGCGACCGAGTTCCACATGCCGGCTGCCGGGCACACGGCAGCGGCAGCGGTGATGCCCGCGCGCGACGTGACCGGACGCTGAGCCGGTACGCCCCGTGCGTTCGAAGCAGAGCCTCATGAGCGCCCCGCAAGCCAGGCACCGGATCGTCATCGTCGGCGGTGGCGCGGGCGGGCTCGAGTTGGCGACGAGCCTGGGCGACTCGCTGGGCAAGCCAGGCCGGGCCGACATCACGCTGATCGACAAGAACCGCACCCATGTCTGGAAGCCCAAGCTGCACGAGATCGCTTCGGGCAGCATGGACCTGAGTGCGCACGAGGTCGATTACCTCGCGCAGGCGCACTGGCATCACTTCCGCTTCCGCATCGGCGAGATGATCGGGCTCGACCGCGAGCGCCGCGAGGTGCACGTCGCGCCCTGGCTCGACGACGAGGGCCGGGAGGTGACTCCCGATCGTGTGTTCTGCTATGACACGCTGGTGCTCGCACTCGGCAGCCTGAGCAACGACTTCGGCACCCCCGGCGTCGCGGCGCACGCGCTCAAGCTCGAGTCGAAGGCCGACGCGCAGCGCTTCCATTCACGCATGGTCAACGCGTGCATCCGCGCCCATGCGCAGACCACGCCGGTGCGGCCCGAGCAATTGCATGTCGCCATCATCGGCGCGGGTGCGACGGGCGTCGAGCTGGCGGCAGAATTGCACCGCACCACGCGTGAAGTCATCGCCTACGGCCTGGACCGTGTCGATGCCGACAAGGACATCCAGGTCAGCCTGATCGAGGCGGCCGACCGCGTGCTGCCGGCGCTTCCGCCCCGACTGTCCCAGGCGACGGTCGAGTTGCTGCGCAAGCTCGGCGTCACCGTTCACACCGATGCGAAGGTGGCCGAGGTGCTGCCCGATGGCGTGCGCCTGGCCGACGGCCGCAGCTTGCCCGCCGAGCTGGTTGTCTGGGCGGCGGGCGTGAAGGCGCCCGATTTCCTGAAGGACATCGCCGGCCTGGAGACCAACCGCATCAACCAGATCGTCGTGCGGCCCACCTTGCAGGCGACGCGGGACGACGACATCTTTGCGCTCGGCGACTGCGCAGCCTGCGCGTGGCCGCAGGCCAACGGCGGCAAGGGCGGCTGGGTGCCGCCGCGTGCCCAGGCATCGCACCAGCAGGCGTCGCACATGGCAGCCCAGATCTACCGGCGCCTCGCGGGCCGGCCGCTCAAGGCCTATCGCTACCGCGACTTCGGCTCGCTGGTGTCGCTCGGCGAGTACAGCACGGTCGGCAACATGATGGGCGGCCTGATCGGCGGCAGCCTGATGATCGAAGGCGGCTTCGCCCGCCTGATGTACGTGTCGCTCTACAAGATGCACGAACTCGCGTTGCACGGGTTCTTCAAGGTCGCGCTCGACACGCTCGCGCGTCTGATCACGCGGCGGACCGAGCCGCACGTCAAGTTGCACTGAACGGGCCGACCCCCATGGATGATTCACCCAACCCCGCCGATCCCTTCGGCTGGTTCCAGCAGATGGCGCTGGGCCATCAGCAGTTCGCCACCTTCATGCGCAGCACCGTCGACGCCGCGCCGCTCGACGAGCGCAGCAAGGCCCAGTGGAGCTTCGCGCTGCGCCAGGTGGTCGATGCCGTGTGCCCGAAGAACTGTTTGGCCACCAACCCGGATGTGCTCCAACTCGCATTGGAGAGCGGCGGTTCGAGCCTGGTCGAAGGCGCGCGCCTCTTCTTCGACGACCTCGCCAAGGGCCGCATCTCGATGTCGGACGACCAGGCCTTCGAGGTCGGCCGCAACCTGGCGACTACGCCCGGCAGCGTGGTGTTCGAGAACGAGCTGATTCAGCTCATCCAGTACGCGCCGGTGACGGCCAAGGTGCACAAGCGGCCACTGGTCATCGTGCCGCCGTGCATCAACAAGTTCTACATCCTCGACCTGCAGCCCGAGAACTCGTTTGTCGCGCACGCCGTGGCCTCGGGTCACACGGTGTTCCTCGTGTCGTGGCGCAACGTCGGCAAGGCGCAGGGCCACCTGAGCTGGGACGACTACATCGAGCAGGGCGTGTTGCAGGCACTGTCGGTGGCACGCCGCATTCGCCGTGCCGACAAGGTCGACACGCTCGGCTTCTGCGTTGGCGGCACCTTGCTGGCGAGCGCGCTGGCCGTTGCAGCGGCACGCGGCGAGCAACCGGCCTCGAGCGTCACGCTGCTGACGACGATGCTCGATTTCTCGGACACCGGCGAACTCGGCTTGATGGTCGACGAAGCCAGCGTCGCGGCCCGCGAAGCGAACCTCGGCCGCGGCGGCCTGCTGCACGGGCGCGAGCTCGCGCAAGTGTTCGCCGCCTTGCGTGCCAATGACCTGATCTGGCCCTACGTCGTCAATGGCTACCTCAAGGGCCAGGCGCCGCGCGCGTTCGACCTGCTGTTCTGGAACGGCGACGACACCAACCTGCCTGGCCCGATGTACTGTTGGTACCTGCGCAACACCTACCTTGAGAACCGGCTGCGCGAACCCGGCGGCACGGTGCAGTGCGGCGTGCCGGTCGACCTGTCGCGCGTCGACGTGCCGGCCTTCGTCTACGCCTCGCGCGAGGACCACATCGTGCCCTGGCAGACCGCCTACGCGAGCACGGGCCTGCTCGGCGGCGATACCCGCTTCGTGCTCGGTGCCAGCGGCCACATTGCCGGGGTGATCAACCCGCCCGCCAAGCGCAAGCGCAACTACTGGACTGCCGACCTCGCACCCGACGCACAGCAGTGGCTCGCCGGTGCGCAAAGCGTCGATGGCAGTTGGTGGCCGGCCTGGACCGAGTGGCTCGCCGCGCACGCCGGTGCGCTTGTTGCCGCGCCGCGGCAGCTCGGCAGCGCCGAATACGCCGTCATCGAGCCGGCTCCCGGCCGCTACGTCAAGGCGCGGGCCGAATGAACCCGCGACGCTCCATTCCCACCAACCTGAGGAGATTTGCATGACCGACATCGTTATCGTGGCCGCCCAACGCACAGCAGTGGGCAAGTTCGGCGGCACGCTCGCCAAGACCGCGGCGCCCGAGCTGGGGGCTCACGTCATCAAGGGGCTGCTCGCGAAGACCGGCGTGCCGGCGGACGCGATCTCCGAAGTGATCATGGGGCAGGTGCTTGCGGCCGGCGCTGGGCAGAACCCCGCGCGCCAGTCGGTCATCAAGGCCGGCTTGCCGAACTCGGTGCCCGGCCTCACGATCAACAAGGTCTGCGGCTCCGGCCTCAAGGCTGTCATGCTGGCGGCGCAGGCGGTGCGCTGCGGCGATGCCGAGATCATCATCGCCGGTGGCCAGGAGAACATGAGCGCGTCGCCGCATGTGCTGCTCAACTCGCGCGAAGGCAACCGCATGGGGGACTGGAAGATGGTCGACTCGATGATCACCGACGGCCTGTGGGACGTCTACAACCAGTACCACATGGGGACGACTGCCGAGAACGTCGCCAAGGAGTACGGCATCTCGCGCCCGATGCAGGACGCGCTGGCGCTCGCATCGCAGCAGAAGGCGGCGGCCGCCCAGGAAGCAGGGCGCTTCGCCGACGAGATTCTGCCGCTCACGCTCCCGCAGAAGAAGGGCGACCCGATCGTCTTCACGAACGACGAGTTCATCAACAAGAAGACGAGTGCCGACGCATTGGCCGGCCTGCGCCCGGCCTTCGACAAGGCGGGCTCTGTGACGGCGGGCAACGCGTCGGGCCTGAACGATGGGGCAGCGGCGGTGATGGTGATGTCGGCGCAGCGTGCCGCATCGCTTGGTCTGCAGCCGCTCGCGGTGATCCGCGCCTATGCGAGCGCGGGCCTCGACCCTTCGCTGATGGGTATGGGCCCGGTGCCGGCGTCGCGGCTGTGCCTGAAGAAGGCCGGCTGGATCGCGCAGGACCTCGACCTGATGGAGATCAACGAGGCATTCGCCGCGCAGGCCTGCGCCGTGAACCAGGAGATGGGCTGGGACACCAGCAAGATCAACGTCAACGGTGGGGCCATTGCGATCGGCCACCCGATCGGCGCATCGGGTTGCCGCATCCTGGTGACGCTGCTGCACGAGATGCGCCGCCGCGGCGCGAACAAGGGCCTGGCCTCGCTGTGCATCGGCGGCGGCATGGGCGTGGCGCTCGCCGTAGAGCGAGCCTGAAGCTTTTCAAATCAACCCAAGGAGACAGCGATGAACAAGGAACGAGTGGTGCTGGTGACCGGTGGCATGGGCGGCCTCGGCGAAACGATCTCGACCAAGATGGTCGATGCGGGCTACAAGGTGGCCGTGACCTATTCGCCCGGCAACAAGACGCATGCAGAATGGGTGGCGCAGATGAAGGCCAATGGGTACGACATCCTCGCCGTGCCGTGCGACGTGTCCGAATTCGAGTCCTGCAGCAAAGCGGTGGCCGAGGTGCAGAACAAGCTTGGCGCTGTGGACGTGCTGGTCAACAACGCCGGCATCACGCGCGACATGACCTTCAAGAAGATGGACAAGGTGAATTGGGACGCCGTGATGCGCACCAACCTCGACAGCCTGTTCAACATGTCGAAGCAGGTGGCCGACAACATGGTCGAACGCGGTTGGGGCCGCATCATCAACGTCTCGTCGGTCAACGGCAGCAAGGGCGCCTTCGGCCAGACCAACTACTCGGCTGCGAAGGCCGGCGTGCACGGCTTCACCAAGGCGCTGGCGCTCGAGGTCGCGAAGAAGGGCGTCACCGTCAACACCATCTCGCCCGGCTACATCGGCACGAAGATGGTCACCGCGATCCCGAAGGAAGTGCTCGACAGCAAGATCCTGCCGCACATCCCGGTGGGCCGCCTGGGCCGCCCCGAAGAGGTGGCCGGCCTGATCATCTACCTCGCTTCGGAGGAGGCGGCGTTCGTCACCGGGGCCAACATCGCCATCAACGGTGGTCAACACATGCAGTAGTGAGCCCCTCGGCCGACGAGTACGTCGGCCGATCCCCCAAGGGGATGCGGGCCGGCTTGGGAGCGGCCCGGCGCTCGGCCCGCTCCCTTCGATTTACAGAACGAAAGGCCAACATGTTCAAGCACGGCATCGATCAGGAAGCCCTGATCAGCAAGTTCTCGGAAGCCAGCGCACGGCAAGGCGAAGCGATTCGCAAGACCGTCACCGAGGCGACCTTGAAGGCGCTGCAAGGGCGCGAACTCAGCCTCAAGAACATCAAGCAGGTGCTGAACACCGTCGCCTCGGCTGCGGCGACCGGCGCGGCAGGCAGCGCGTTGCCACAGGCGGACGTCGAGACACTGCTGGGCAAGGCAGTGGCCGGCATGGACACGGCACTCGAACAGGCGGTGCAGGCGAACCGCAAGGCGCTGCAGCAGATGGTCGACCAGGGCGCGACCTTGCGGGAGACGCAGGTCAAGAAGGCGTTGGCCGACATCGAGAAGATGGAGGACACGCTGTTCGCCGCGCTGCGCAAGGCGGCGGAGGGATCGCAAGCCTCGATGGAGGGCCCGTGGACGAAAGTGCTGAACGCGGCGCAAGGCAAGGGCACCAGCACCGGTGCCCAGGCCAGCGCGACGATCACGCAGCTGATGGACAGCGCGCAGCAGAACCTTCGCGATGGGCGCAACCTGGGCCTGCGTGCGTCGCAGGTGATGTTCGACAGCTACTCGACGCTGGTCAGCGGCGTGTTGATCGGGATGTCCGACGCGCTGCAACAAGGAGGTGCTGCGCCGCCGGCGAAGTCTTCCCGCAAGAAGTAGCTGGACCGTGGTGATGGTCGCGCACGTGAACGCGAACGGGAACGTGAACGTGAATGCAGAAGGACCGCGATGGACGCACTGATCCTGTCCCGCATGCAGTTCGCGGCCAACATCACGTTCCACATCCTGTTCCCGACGATCAGCATCGGCCTCGGCTGGTTGCTGCTGTTCTTTCGCCTGCGCTGGCTGAAGGCTTCCGCCGCGGGCGGCGACCGGCTGGCGGCACGGGGTTGGCTCGACGCCTACCGCTTCTGGACCAAGGTGTTCGCACTCAGCTTCGCGCTCGGTGTCGTCAGCGGCATCACGATGAGCTTCCAGTTCGGCACCAACTGGCCCGGCTTCATGGAACGGGTGGGCAACATCGCCGGGCCGCTGCTCGGGTACGAGGTGCTGACAGCGTTCTTCCTTGAGGCCGGCTTCCTCGGCATCATGCTGTTCGGCCACGGCAAGGTCAGCGAGAAGGTGCACCTGCTCGCGACCTTCTTCGTCGCCTTCGGCACCACGCTGTCGGCGTTCTGGATCCTCGCGCTGAACTCTTGGATGCAGACGCCGGCCGGCCACGAAGTCATCGACGGCGTCTACCACGTGAAGAGCTGGGTCGAGGTGATCTTCAACCCCTCGTTCCCGTACCGCCTTGCGCACATGCTGCTGGCGTCGTCGCTGACCTGCGCTTTCCTCCTGGTCGGGTTGTCGGCCTGGCAGACCTTGCGCGGCGTGGCGCAGCGCTCGGCGCCGAGGGTGATGCGCGTCGGCCTCACGCTTGCTGCCTTGGCCATTCCGATCCAGATATTCGTCGGCGACCAGCATGGCCTGAACACGCTCAAGCATCAGCCGGCGAAGATCGCCGCGGTCGAGGGCGTGTGGGAGACCGAACGCGGTGCCCCGCTGCTGCTGTTCGCGATCCCCGACGACCAGGCGCGCAGCAACCACTTCGAACTCAAGTTGCCGAAGCTGGCCAGCCTGATCCTCACGCATGACCCGGATGGAGAGATCAAGGGCCTGAACGACTTTCGCGATGCGCACCCGCCGGCGCTGCCGCTGTTCTTCGCGTTCCGAGTGATGGTGGGCGTCGGCCTGCTGATGCTCGCGACGAGCTGGCTCGGCTGGTGGCTGCTGCGCCGCGCACGCTGGCAGCCGAGCCGCCTGCCGAGGTGGCTGCTCTGGGGCTTTGCCGGCATGACGTTCTCGGGCTGGGTCGCCACAGTCGCCGGTTGGTACGTGACCGAGATCGGCCGCCAGCCGTTCATCGTCTACGGGCTGATCCGCACGGCAGACATCACGTCGAAGCAGCCGTCGTCGATGATCGGCCTGACGCTCGCGCTCTACATCACGCTGTACCTCGCGCTGATCGTCTCGTACGTCGGGGTGCTGAAGTACATGGCCGAGAAGCCCGAAGAGGCGCTGCAGCCCGAGCCGGGCGACAAAAGGGCAGTCCCGACCGCAGGAGGCGCGGCATGATGCGGGCCGAGCGCCGGGCCGCTCCCAAGCCGGCCCGCACCCCCCCGGGGGGTCGATCGGCGTACTCGACGATCGGGGGGCTGTCATGAGTTTTGATGAGGCACTGCCGGTGATCTTCATGGCGCTGATGGGCCTGTCGATGCTGATCTACGTGGTCAGTGACGGCTACGACCTTGGCGTCGGCATGCTGATGCACCGCGCCACCGATGCCGAGAAGGACGTGCTGGTCGCATCGATCGGGCCGTTCTGGGACGCCAACGAAACCTGGCTCGTGCTTGGCGTCGGCATCCTCTTGATCGCGTTTCCGAAAGCGCATGGCCTGGTGCTCGGCGAGCTGTACTTGCCGGTCGCGCTGATGCTGGTCGGGCTCACGTTGCGCGGCGTCGCATTCGACTTTCGGGTGAAGGCGCGTGACAGCCACAAGCAGACCTGGGACCGCCTGTTCTTCGCCGGCTCGACACTCGCGTCGGTCTCGCAAGGCTGGATGCTCGGGCGCTACGTCAGCGGCTTCGGCAGCGGCTGGAACTATCCGCTGTTCGCCGCCGCCATCGCCATTGCACTGCCGATGGCCTACGTGATGATGGGCGCCACCTGGTTGGTCATGAAAACCGATGGTGAGCTGCAGCGGCGTGCCGTGCAGTGGGCCAAGATCGCCTGGCTGCCGATGGTCGTTGGCCTCGTGTTGATCTCGATGGCCACGCCGTGGATCAGCGCGACGGTGCGCGGGCGCTGGTTCTCGCTGCCCGAGTTCATCGCTCTGCTGGCGATTCCACTGATGACCGGCGTCGCACTGCTCGCGGCGCGCGCCCTGCTGAACACGCGTGCGGTGCTGGGGCCGCTCGCCTGGCTGCCGTTCGTGCTGCTGATCCTGGTGTTCCTGCTCGGCTTTCTCGGGCTCGCGTACAGCATCTATCCGTACGTGGTGATCGACCAGCTGACGATCTGGCAGGCCGCCAGCAGCCCGGCGGCGCTGAAGGTAATTTTGATCGGCGTTTGCATCTCGGTGCCGGCAATCGCCGCCTACACGGTGTTCTCGTACCGCGTGTTCCGTGGCAAGACCGGCGAGTTGAAATACGCGTGAACTCGAGTGCGTGTGGGTCGCTGTTTCTCCTGCGGAAGGAGAGAATACCCGGGGAGGTCGGAGGCCCCATGGCGCTGTACGATGCCTCGCCCATGAGGTCATCCGTGCCGGCACTTCGTCTCGATCCGCCCTCCCGCCGTTCGCGGTGGCGTGGCATGCCGCGCTGGTGCGTCGCGCTGGCACTGGTCGCTGCGGCCGCCTATGTCGGCCATGAGGTCGCGCTCCAGGCTGGCCTCACGCGCCTGCGCGAAGCCGCGGAACACCGCTTGGACATGCTGGCGACCGGTCTGGATGCCGATCTGGCGCGCTACGACTATTTGCCGGCACTGCTCGAGATGACGCCCGCCGTGGCAGCGCTGCTCGATGCGCCGGCCAATCCGCAGGTGCGCGACGCCGCGAACCGCTACCTGTACGGCGTCAATGCGACGGTCGGCGCCGAGATGCTGTACGTGCTCGACAGCAGCGGCACGTCGGTCGCCGCATCCGACTGGGACCAGGCCGGCACCACGCTCGGACAAGACCTGTCGTTCCGGCCCTATGTGACCGACGCGGTCCAGAAGGGGCGTGGCCGCTTCTATGGCGTCGGCATCACGAGCCGCAAGCCCGGTTACTACCTGTCGTATGCGCTGCGCCGCGGCGAAGGCGTGCGCGGCGTGGCTGCGGTGAAGATCAACCTCGGAGAGTCCGAGTCCGCATGGGGCAAGCTGCCCGGCAACGTGTTGCTGGTCGACGAGCGCGGCGTCGTCATCCTGTCCACCCGTGACGAGCTGAAGTACCACCCGGTCATGCCGCTCGACGCCGCACAGCGCGCCGAGGTGCAACGCTCGCGCCCTTACGGCGACGCGCCGCTCGATCCGCTGCAGTGGACGACCTTGCAATCGCTGACGCCGGAAGCGCAGCTGATCAGCCTCGAAGGGCAGCCCCAGCTTGCGTCGACGCGACACCTGCAACGCGCCGCGTGGCAGCTGATCGCGCTCGACGACATGAAGCCGGTGCAGCTGACGGCGCGCTACGCTGGCATGACCGCGAGCCTCGCGATGGCGGTGCTGCTGCTGCTGGCGGTGACGCTGTGGCAGCGCCGGCGTGCGGTGCGTCACAAGCTCGCGAGCCAGGCGGCACTGCAGGCGGCACACGACAGCCTCGAGTCCACCGTGGTCGCACGGACCGCGCAGTTGCGAGCGGCACAAAGTGATTTGGTTCACGCCGGCAAGATGGCGGCGCTGGGCCAGATGTCGGCCGGTCTGGTGCATGAGCTGAACCAGCCCTTGACGGCGCTGCGCACGCTGTCCGACAGCGCCGGCATGCTGCTCGACCACGACCGCCCCGACGATGTCCGCGGCAACCTGCGTCGCATCTCCGGCATGGTCGATCGCCTGGCGCGCCTCACGTCACGGCTCAAGACCTTTGCGCACAAGAGCGACGTGCCGCCGCAGCGCGTGGCGCTGCTGCGCAGCATTGCCGATGCGCAGGCGCTGCTCGGCGCAGAGCTGGAGGAGCGCGACATCCGCGTCGAAGTCGACGTTCAGCCGCCCGAGCTCAGCGTGATGGCCGATGAGGCCGCCATCGGCAGCTTGCTCAGCAACCTGATGCGCAATGCGGTCGACGCGATGCAAGGCTCACCTCAGCGCCTGTTGCGGGTCGAAGCCCATGCGGTTGGCGAGCGCGCGATCCTCACGGTGACCGACACCGGCCCAGGCATTTCTGCCGACATCCTCGCGCGCATGTTCGAGCCCTTCGTGACCAGCAAGCCGGCCGGTGCCGGCCTCGGCCTCGGGCTCGTGATCTCGGCCCAGCTGGTGCGTGCCGCAGGCGGTACGCTTCGCGCCGGCAACCGGAACGAAGGCGGTGCGTGCTTCACCGTCGATTTGCCATCCGCCATTTCTCAGGAGCACATGCAGCGTGAGTGAAGTCATTCCAATCCGGGTCCTGCTCATCGACGACGATGACGACGTGCGTTCGAGCACCGAACAGGCGTTGACGCTGAACGGATTCAAGGTCGAATCGTTCGCCAGTGTCGAACGAGCCCGTGGGCTGATCGCCTTCGGTCTTCCGGCGATCGTCATCTGCGACGTGCGCCTGCCGGGTTTGAGCGGCACCGATTGGCTGCCCGAGATTCGCAAGATCGATCCCGAGATCCCGGTCGTCCTGGTGACGGGGCATGGGCACGTGGCGATGGCCGTCCAGGCGATGCGCGAAGGGGCCTACGATTTTGTCGAGAAGCCGTTCACGTCCGAGCGGCTGCTGGCCGTCGTTCGCCATGCGATCGAGCGCCGGCAGCTCACGCTGCAGGTTCGCGTGCTGCGCGATGCGCTCGACAACTGGCACGGCATCCAGGCAGTGCTCATCGGCCGCTCTGCGCAGATGCAGCAGGTACGCCGCACGGTGATGACGCTGGCCGACACATCGGCCGACGTGTTGATCTACGGCGAGACCGGCACCGGCAAGGAACTCGTCGCACGCTGCCTGCACGACCACAGCGAGCGGCGGCGGCGGCATTTTGTGCCGCTGAACTGCGGCGGTCTGCCCGAGGCACTGGCCGAGAGCGAGCTCTTCGGGCACGAAGCCGGCGCATTCACGAGCGCCAACCGCGTGAGGGTCGGCAAATTCGAGCACGCCCATGGCGGCACCTTGTTCCTCGACGAGATCGAGAGCATGCCGATGGCCGTGCAGATCAAGCTGCTGCGCGCGCTGCAAGAGCGCAGCATCGAACGCATCGGCTCCAACAAGGCCATCCCGTTCGATTGCCGCGTCGTCGCGGCCAGCAAGGACGACCTGAAGGTGTTGAGCGATCAGCACAAGTTCAGGGCCGATCTGTACTACCGCATCGGCGTTGCCATCATCGAGTTGCCACCACTGCGTGAGCGGCGCGAAGACATTCCGCTGCTGTTCGAACACTTCACCTTGATGGCCGCGAGCCGCTATGAGCGGGCGGCGCCGCTCGTCAGCAATGCGCAACTCGCCGATCTGATGGCCTATGCCTGGCCCGGCAACGTGCGCGAGCTGCGCAACGTCGCCGACCGCTTCGTGCTCGGCTTGCTCGGCGACCGCCTGACGCAGGTGCGTGTCGCCGAAGAACACCCCGAACTCCCACGTGGGCTGCCGCAGCAGGTCGAAAACTTCGAGCGCGCCGTGATCGTCGAGGAGCTGAGGCGACACAAAGGCGATCAGCCAGCCACCGCGACTGCACTCGGCATCGCGAGGCAGACCTTGCACGACAAGCTGCGGAAGTTCGGGGTGGCAGCAGACGAGTTCAAGCACTAAGCGACTTGTTCTAGTGCATCGATGCCATGGAGACGCCGTTGGTCGGGCGCCAGGATCACATGGCTCGCTTCAAGGCGGCCGTCGAGGCATTGCGGCGTAGCCACCGCGCAGGACACCATGCGCCAGGAACCATCGCCGCAGAAGTTCAAGCGGTTGTGTCTCAAGGGGTGCTTTATGGAAAGCAAGTCCGCTTCCTATGTCCGCTGTGGGAAGCAGTCCATGCTGTTTGACTGCTCTCGGTCGGTCAAGTGCTGTCCTTGGCGACCGGCAGGTTTGAGGTAGCTCGACGCGGGCATTGGCCCACGGGAAGTCGATCCGGGACTATGCTGCCTGAAAACTACGGAGACATCACTTGATCAACACCACGTTCAAACCCGCCTACCTCAATTCGCTCATGACAGCCGGAGCGAACCTCGAACTTGCCTACAACGATCTGGCGCCTCATGCCAACGACAGGATGACCGCGGCCCTGGAGCTTGCGAAGCACGCGAAGGAAACCCAGCGGCATCTCAAATTCGTTGCGATCAGCGCGGGCACATCGGGAATCAAGCACCTTGCCGAGGAAGGCGCTGGCTACGTCACCTTCTCTCTCGTGTACTGATCCATCGGCGTGCCCCTAGCGAGGCGGTCGCGCACCTGCCTGTCGATGTTGTGTGGGGGTCGCTCCGTAGCGCTGCTTGAACTCGCGGGCGAAGTGGGCTTGCGTGGAGAACCCACAGCCCAACGCGATGTCTCCGATGGAGCGGGAGGCATGGCCCACATCGACGAGCTGCCGGTGCGCCAATGCCAGGCGTTCTTGCCAGATCCATTGCGTGACACTGCATGCGTGCTTCTCGAACACCCGGTTCAGATTGCGCAGCGACATGGCCATGTGGCTTGCGACGGCTTCGGCATCGAGTTCGCGGTCTGCAAGGTGCTCGGCGATGAAACGTTCCGCCCTCAGAAGGCGAAGCGCCATGACGTCGTCCCCTCGTGGCGTGTCATGCCCCCTCGGCCGCAGGAGCATCTGCAACCTTGCCCGGATCTCGTGATGCACCGCCGGTGCCAACACGGACAGCGGCTCGTCCATGAAACCAAGGACCCGGTCCCTCAGTGGCTGGATGAGCAACTGCCCCGCGCGAAGGCCACCATCGATCTTGAGCAACGAGGTCTGTGAGATCTCGTCGCCGGAATCAAACACTTCGTCGGTTTTGATGTCGATCATCAACTGGCGCATCGGCTGCGTGAACCCGTACAGATACGGCTTCTCCGTGCTGTAGATGATGAGGTCGCCGCTGTGAACGAGGGTGCAGCGGCCTGATTGGTAGAAGAAGGCCTCGCCCTCCAGCAGCATGCACGCAAACAGCGAATGCTTCGGGTGGCGGCGGACGATGGGCATCGTGCGTTCCACAACGTGTTGGTTGCCGACGATGTCGGCGATGCGAAGCGCGCCGAGGTCGAAGTTGCGCTGCCGTGCGTTGAGCCCTTCCTCGGCGTATGTGGAACAACGAAGACCGACCAGCTCCGACGTGGTGTACGACTCCCAGTAGCGCAAGCGTTCCCGCGCCGGCGCGAGCTCCGTCGACCCTTCCTTGAAGGGGACAAAGCGGCGTTCTTCAGTGGCGAGAGATTTCATGGGGCTGGCGAAAAGCCGACCGCGTCGACCGGTCCATCCCATGCTAACGGTCGAGCGGCAGCGGTGAGCGTCGTGCTCGTCAGGGCAATCCCTGAGGCTTTGCTGGTTGTCCGGCCGAGGCAAACAACTCGTCGCGCCTGGAACAGCGGCCGCGTTCAGCCGAAGACAAAGTCGCCTTCCTCACACCGTTCGAAGGAGGACAACGATGACCGTCGAGGCAGAGTTCTGGCGAAACATTCCGCCAATCGCCAATGTGTTCAAGCCTGACGCCAAGCCAGAGGTGCACATCGCGAATGCAGCGACGGAGGATCTGCGCTACTACGTGCCCTTCAGCGACACCGTGTCGTCGCGCCCGTTGTGGATCTCGCCCAGCGAGAACCGATGGGCTGACGTGCTTCGGGCGGACAAGCCCGGGCTCGTCAATCGCCACTACCACCCCCACGAGGTCTTCGCGTACACGATCTCGGGCAAGTGGGGCTATCTCGAGCATGACTGGATCGCGACCGCTGGAAGCTTCGTGTATGAAACGCCCGGTGAAGGCCACACGCTGGTGTCCTATGAGCACCCCGATCCGATGCGCGTGTTCTTCATCGTCAAGGGACCCCTGATCTGGCTCGACGAGAAGGGCGGCTCCGTCGGTCATTTCGACGTGCATGACTACATTCAGATGTGCCGCGAGCACTACGAGAAGGTGGGCATCGGCGCCGCCTATGTGGACACGCTGTTCCGGTAAGCGCGATGAAGGCACTGCGTTGGCATGGGCCGCGGGATCTTCGGCTGGTGGACCTGGTGGAGCCTGCGCTGCGGCTTGGCGAAGTGCGCATTCGAGTCGCTTACTGCGGCATCTGCGGGAGCGACCTGCACGAGTACGCCGACGGGCCGCATGCGATTCCCATCGAACGCCCGCATCCGATCTCCGGTCGGTGCGCCCCCTTGACCTTGGGACACGAGTTCTGCGGCGTGGTGGTCGAGTCCGCAGATTCGGCAGTCACGGTTGGCAGGCGTGTCGCGGTCGAGCCGGAATACCGTTGCGGGCAGTGCCAGTACTGTCGACAAGGTCAGTACAACCGCTGCATCTCCATGGGATTTGTCGGTCTCATGGGAGACGGCGGGCTGGCGGAGTCAGCCGTGGTGCCCGCGTACACGGTCCACCCGCTTCCAGACGAAGTGCGCTTCGATCAGGCGGCTGCACTCGAGCCTGCAGCGGTTGCCCTGCATGCCGTGCGGACCAGCGGGCTGCGAGCGGGCGATGCCTGCGCGGTGTTCGGCATGGGGCCCATCGGCTTGCTGACGGTGGCCATGCTGCGCCAATGCGGCGCCGGCGAAATCATTGCCGTGGACGTTCATGCCAGCCGTTTGGCGCTGGCTGGCGCCATGGGCGCGAGCGAGACCGTGGACGCCTCGCGTGCGGACAGCGTCAGCGCGGTCTTCGCGGCGACGTCAGGCCGAGGCGCTGCGGTTGCCTTCGAAGCAGCCGGCTCGCAGGCCACGCTCGATTCGAGCCTGGCGTGTGTCCGAAAAGGCGGCGAGGCCGTGCTCGTGGGCTTGATGGGAAAGGCCCAGATCGACGTCTTCGACATCGTCAATCGCGAACTGCGCTTGACCGCAAGCGTCGGCTACCGGGATGTCTTCCCGACGCTGATTGCGTGGACGGCCAGGGGCCTGATCGACCCGTCCGCCATCGTCACGAGAAAGGTACCGCTTGCGCAAGCGGTACCGCAAGGTTTCAACGCGCTGATTGCCGACAAGAACCAAGTGAAGGTTCTGGTCGCGCCCAATGGGGAGGACATGGAATGACTTTCATTGCAACGCTTTTCGAGGGACGGCGAGCCATCGTCGTGGGAGGAACGTCGGGCATCGGCGCCGGCACTGCACTGCGCCTGGCGGAACTGGGCGCCAGCGTGCTGGCCGTCGGGCTGCAAGCCGCCGGGAAGCATGCACCGGTGCACGAGCGAATCCGTTGCGTCGAGCTCGACGTGACGGATGGTGCGGCGCTGCACGAGCTGCTGTCGAAAGAGAATTCGATCGATGTGCTGGTCAACTGCGCAGGCATCAGCCGCGATCGGGCGGAATACGAGCTTGACGTGTTCCAGCACGTGCTGGACGTCAACCTGACTTCGATCATGCGTGCCTGCAGCGTCGCTATGCCTGCGTTGATCCGTGCCCGCGGCTGCGTTGTGAATGTGGCCTCGATGTTCAGCACCTTCGGCAGTGCGGATCGACCGGCCTACGCGGCAAGCAAGGGCGGGGTGGTCCAGCTCACCAAGTCCCTGGCCCAGTCGTATGCGGCGGCCAAAGTTCGTGTGAATGCCGTCGCGCCCGGCTGGATCACGACGCCGCTGTCCGAGGGGCTTTCTCGCGACGAGGAGGCCAGCCGGCGAATCATGGATCGAACGCCGCTCGGGCACTGGGGCCAGCCGGCCGACGTGGCCGACGCCATTGTCTTTCTCTGCTCGCCCGCTGCGAGCTACATCACCGGGGTGACGTTGCCCGTGGACGGCGGTTACCTGACCGTCTGATGGCCGGCACGTTCGTGTCCGTTCATGAGTGCGATCCCGAAGTCGTCGCGGCTTGATTGAGACATGCGCCAAGTCGCCAACGCGCACTGCGGATTGATTCACAGCGCAGTTCCAGCGAAGTCGCTTGGACCGCCACCGCCTGATGACGACGATGCGTTCCAGCGACCCAAACAGCATCTTCTGTGCAGGGTCGATGCACAAACGGAGACCTCACGTTGGACAAGCAAGTTGTCGACTACATCGTCGTCGGAGCCGGCTCCGCCGGTTGCGTGATCGCACACCGCCTCATCAAGGCAGGCCACTCGGTGCTGTTGCTCGAGGCTGGCCCGACGGATGCCGTCAAGTTCGTCAAGATGCCCGCGACCTTCGTGCGAGTGATCGGCACGGAACGTTCGTGGATCTACGAGACCACGCCGCAGCCACATGCCAATGGCCGCAAGATGTACGTGCCGCAGGGCCGCATGAGCGGCGGAGGCAGTTCACTCAACGCGATGATCTACATCCGCGGTGCGGCGGCCGACTACGACGCGTGGGCCGAGGCGGGCTGCACGGGCTGGTCGTGGAAAGACGTGCTGCCCATGTTCATGCGCGCCGAGAACAACATGCGCTTCTCCGGCGACATGCATGGCACGGAGGGGCCGCTGCGCGTCAGCGACACAAAGTTCCGCCATCCCTTGAGCCTGGCCTTTCTCAAGGCAGCCCAAGAAGCGGGCTTGCCCTACAACGACGACTTCAACAGCGGTCGCCAGGACGGCGTGGGCTTCTACCAGACCACGACGATCGACGGCACGCGTGGCAGCACCGCGGCGACCTACCTCGCCGCCGTGCAAGGTGACCCGAAGCTCACGCTGGTCAACGGCGCGCACGTGCTGTGCGTGACGATGGAAGGCGGCCAGGCGACCGGTGTCGAGTACCGGCTCGGCGACGGCACGACGAAGCGTGCGATGGCGAACCGCGAGGTCGTGCTCAGCGCGGGCGCCTTGGCCAGCCCCAAGCTGTTGCAGGTCTCCGGCATCGGCGCAGCGGAACACCTGCAACGCATTGGCGTGCCGGTGCGGCACGACCTGCCCGGTGTCGGCGAGAACTTCCAGGACCACCTCGAAATCATCGCCCACGGCCGTTGCCGCGAGCCGATCGGCCTGCTCGGGCAGGACAAGGGCCTTACCGCACTGAAGCATGGACTGCAGTGGGAGTTGTTCAAGACCGGGCTGCTCACCTCCAACGTCGTCGAGAGCGGCGGCTTCGTCGATTCAACTGGCAGCGGCGGCCGCCCCGACATCCAGTTCCATGTGCTGCCGGTGCTGGTCGGCGACGTCGACCGGCCGATGCCCGAAGTGCATGGCATCTCGATCGACCCGTGCTTCCTGCGTCCGAAGTCTCGCGGTCGTGTGCGAGCAAAGAGCGCCGACGCGATGCAGCAGGCGGAGTTCGACGGCGGTTTCCTGAGCGCCCAGGAAGACGTGGACACGCTCGTGCGCGGCTTGAAGCTCGCACGCCGCATCTTGCGCATGCCCTCGCTGAGCAAGGTGATCGCCGAAGAGCTTTATCCCGGCCCGAACGAGCACATGCCCGACGCTGAACTCGAGCAGTTCGTGCGTCAGTACGCCAAGACCGTGTACCACCCGGTCGGCACGTGCCGCATGGGCACCGACGCAATGGCCGTCGTCGACCCGCAGCTGCGCGTGCGCGGCGTCGGCCGGCTGCGCGTGTGCGACGCCTCCGTGATGCCGACGATCTGCAGCGGCAACACCAACGCACCCACCATCATGATTGCCGAACGCGGCGCCGAGCTGATGCTCGCGCGCTGATGGCGGCGGTCTCTTCCCAACGACCCACCACCCACCACCGCCCATGAACTCCCAAGACCTTTCCCAGCAAGAACTGGCACGCATCGGTTTTCTTTCGCAGCGCAGCCACGGCAACTTCATCGACGGCGCGTTCCGCGAGGCGCACGCCAACCAGCGCATCGAGGTGGTCGACCCCGCCTCCGAGATGGTCGTCGCCGAGACACCTGACAGTGATGCCGAGGACGTGAATGCCGCCGTGGCAGCCGCCCGCCGTGCACTGGAGGACTCCGCGTGGTCGCGCATGCGGCCGGCCGACCGCGAGCGCATCCTGTTCCGCCTCTCGCAGTTGATCGAAGAGCACGGCGACGAGCTCAGCGCGATGGAGACGCTGCAGAGCGGCAAGCTGCAGGGCGTGGCGCGCATGATCGACGTTGGCTTCTCGGCAGAGTTCGTGCGCTACATGGCCGGCTGGGCCACCAAGCTCGAGGGCAGCACGCTGCAGAACTCGATCCCGTTCCCGCCCGGCGCGCGGTACCACACCTACACGCAGCGCGAGCCGGTCGGTGTCGTGGCGGCCGTCGTGCCGTGGAACTTCCCGCTCGCCATCGCGCTGTGGAAGATCGCGCCGGCGCTGGCTGCGGGCTGCACCGTGGTCGTCAAGCCATCGCCCGAGACGCCACTGACGGCACTGCGCCTCGCGGCACTGGCGATGGAAGCCGGCTTGCCGGCCGGCGTGCTGAATGTGGTGTGCGGCGGCGGCGGCACAGGTGCTGCGTTGTGTGCCCACCCAGGCGTCGACAAGATCAGCTTCACCGGCTCCACGCCCACCGGGCGCGCCATCGGTCACGCGGCGGTGGACCACATGACGCGATTCACGCTGGAACTGGGCGGCAAGTCGCCCATGATCGTGTTGCCCGATGCCGACCCGGCCGCCGCGGCCATGGGCGCTGCGATGGGCATCTTCTTCAACCAGGGGCAGGTCTGCGCCGCCAGCTCGCTGCTGTACGTGCACCGCAGCCTGTTCGACAAGGTCGTGAACGAAGTGGCGCGGCTGGCCGAGGGCATGCGCATCGGCTCGGGGTTCGACCCTGCGTCGGAGCTCGGCCCATTGGTCTCGCGCCGGCATTTCGACCGGGTGATGGGCTACCTCGACGGGGCACGTACTGCGGGCGCCACCGCACTGACCGGCGGGAAGCGCGCACGCGACGCCGGCTGCTTCGTGCAGCCCACCGTGCTGGTCGATGTGAACCCCTCGATGCAGGTCGTGCGCGAAGAAGTCTTCGGCCCGGTGCTCGCAGCGATGCCCTTCGACGACGTCGAAGACGTGATCCGGCAAACGAACGCCTCGCCGTTCGGACTGACTGCGAGCGTCTGGTCGAACAACCTGTCGGCCGTGCACCGCATCGTGCCGCGACTGAAGGCCGGCACCGTGTGGGTCAACACCCACAACATGCTCGACGCCAACCTGCCGTTCGGTGGCTACAAGCAGAGCGGCTTCGGCCGTGACCTGGGCCGCGCAGCCGTCGAGTCCTATACCGAAGTGAAAAGCGTCTGCATGTCGGTCTGACGCACCGGCCATTCCTAAAACAACTGGAGACATCATGAGAAAACTGGCAATGCCCGCCGCGGCTGCGGCGATGGCAATGGTTTGTGCCGCCCCTGCCGCTCTGGCAGGCGAAGGAGGCGGTTCGAGCTACCCCGGAGGGGTGGAGAACTTTCTGACTGGCGCGGCCCCGCCGCCGGGCTTCTATGTGCTGGAGTACGTCAACGTCTACCGCGCTGACAAGCTCAAGGACGGCAGTGGCAACGACGTGCCGCTGCCCGTGTTCAAGTTGGCGGCCAATGCGCTGGCCACGCGCTTCGTGTGGTCCTCGCCGACCATGGTGGCCGGCGGCAACCTGATGCTTCACGCCATCGTGCCGGTGGTTGACCTGAAGGTCGAGGTTCCGGGGCTGTCGCAGCGCAAGACCGGCCTGGGCGACATCACCTTCGGCCCGGCCCTGGGCTTCCACCACTCGCCCAGCCTGCACAGCGTGCTGGGGTTTGACTTCGTCGCGCCGGTCGGGGGCTACGACAAGAACGACCTGACCAACATCGGCCGCAACTACTGGTCACTCCAGCCGCTGGTCGCGGTCAGTCAGATCGACCCTGCCGGCTTCAACGGCGACTTCAAGCTCACCTTCAACTTCAATCAGCGCAACAGCGACACCGATTACAAGTCCGGCAACGAGGTTTACCTCGACTACTCCGCGGGCTGGGGCCTGGGCAACGGATGGGTACTCGGCGCGGGCGGCTATGCGATGCGCCAACTCTCCAGCGACAGCAACGCCGGTGGATCGGTTCCCGACAGCAAGGCGCGCGCGTTCGCGATCGGCCCGTCGCTGAAGTACGACAACGGCAAGGGCTGGTTCATCACCGCCAAGTGGACGCGCGAGATGTCGGTGCACAACCGACCCGAAGGCAGCGCACTGTGGATCAAGACCATTCTGCCGTTGTGAACCCTGGAGACCCATCATGAAGATCACATTGCTAGGGATCGTCGCCGCCACCGCCTTGCTCGCCACCGGCGCCGCGATGGCGCAAGGCAAGCCCGTCTGCGGGCTCAACAACGGCAAGGCCGCGAGCGGTGAACCGATCGCGCTCGGCGCCGTCGTCGGCAAGACCGGGCCCGACGATTTCAGCGCCTCGGCGCTGGCTTCGCAGGCCTATTTCAAGTGCGTCAACGCCAATGGCGGCATCAACGGCCGGCCCGTCGAGCTCACCATCGTCGACGACCAGTGGAACCCGGAGGTCGCCGCGCAGGCGGCGGCCAAGCTGGTGAAGGACCGCAAGGTCCTCGCGATGGTCGGCAGCTCAAGCTTCGTCGAGTGCGGGGTCAACGCGAAGATGTACGCGCAAGAGAACGTGATGGTGATCGCCGGCGTCGGTGTGCCGCGCGAGTGCTTCTTCGCGAAGAACTATGTGCCGGTGAACGCCGGGCCGCGTGTCTCGGCCACGGTGGTCGCGATGCATGCCGCGCAGCAGTACAAGGCCAAGAAGATGGTCTGCATCATCCCCAACATCCCGAGCCTGGGCAACTGGGCCTGTGATGGTGCGAAGGACTGGGGCAAGGCCAACGGCGTTGACGTGAGCGTGATTGCCATCGACCCGGGTTCGCCCGATGCCACCTCGACGATTCTTCAGGCTGCCGCGACGAAGCCGGACGCGATCATCCTGAACGTGCCCAAGGGCATCATGGTGCCGATGCTGGCGGCCGCTGAACAGCAGGGCCTGGCGAAGAAGATCCACTTCGTCTCCAGCACGCCGGCATACAACTTCGACGTGCCCAAGACCATCGGTGCGGCCTGGAACGGCAACTTCGACATCCACCTCGAGTTCATGCCGGTGGAGTCGGCCGGTGCCGACAACATGAACTGGAAGGCGACGATGGAAGCCTTCGGCGCCAAGAGCGATCCGCGCGATTCGTTCGCGCAGGCCGGCTACCTGGCTGCGCGCATCGTGACCGAGGCGCTGTTGAAGATGGACCCGAAGAAGATCGACCGCGCCAGCGTGAGCACGGCGCTTCGCAACGTCAGTGGCTTCAAGAGCGACATCCTCTGCCGGCCGTTCTATGTGGGTGACGGCGCGCGCCACAACGCCAACAGCAGCGGCCCGATCGCACAGGTCAGCGGCAACGGCTTCAAGCAGGTCAGCAGCGGCTGCCTGATGGCCGCCGACCCTGAACTGAGCGACCTCCGCGAGCAAGAGAAGAAGCTCGGGCTTTGAGATTGCAATGACTGCCCCGAGCTCTCTTCGTTCGCGGCCCCCCGAGGGGGCGCCCAGTACCTTCGGAACGGCCGGGCGGTACTGAGATGCCCGACCTGTTGCCGTTCCTGATCTCCGGGCTGGGCGTTGGCGCGGTCTATGCGCTGTCGGGCGTCGGGCTGGTCGTGCTGTACCGCTCGTCGGGGGTGCTGAACTTCGCGTTCGGCGCCCTCGGCGCGGTGGCCGCCTACGTCGCCTGGTCGGCGCTGGAGCATGAGTGGCCGTTGCCGCTGGCTGCGCTTGCGGCGGTGGCGACCTCGGTCGCCATCTCGCTGGCGTACGGCCGCTTGCTCGCACCGCGCCTGGCGGAGCGCGAAACCACGGTGCGCTCAATCGGCACGCTGGGGCTCGCGCTCGTCGTGCTGGGTTTCACCGAATGGTTCTGGGGCGAGCAGCCGCGCCGGCTCGTGCTGCCCACCGATGCGGGCGCCATCGAGTTCGCCGATGTGCGGCTCACCTACACGCGTGTTCTCGGCCTCGCTGCCGCGTTGTTGATGATGGCCGCGGTGGGCTTGCTGCTGGCCCGTACGCGCATCGGCCTGGCGATGCGCGCGCTGGCCGATCAGCGCGGCTTGAGCGCCATCCTTGGCATCCGCGTGCTGCAGGTGGATACCGCGGCCTGGGTCATCTCCGGCGCCTTCGCCGGCGTGTGCGGGCTGCTGCTGGCCAACATCGTGCGGCTGCAAGCCACGGTGCTGACCTTCCTCGTCATCCCGGCGTTCGCCGCGGCCATCATCGGTCGCTTGTCGTCGCTTCCAGTCACCGTGGCGGCCGGGCTGGCCATCGGCATGCTCGAAGCCGTTGCGGTGTTGGTGCCAGGCTTCTCGCCGTTCCGCACCGCAACGCCTTTTCTCATTGCGCTGCTGGCCATCGTGCTGTGGCGCGATGCCTCCCGCAAAGCATGAGCTCCATCCTGTCGCCATGGGCCACCCAATGACGCCCGACTCCATCCAACGCGAGCGGCGTGCCGCCCGCCTGGCCCTGCTGCGCATGGTGCTCGTCGTCCTGGCCATCGGTGCACTGGTGCCCTGGCTGGCCAATGCCTACTGGATCAAGACGCTGACATCGTCGCTGGCGCTGGCCGTCGCGGCCGCCGGCGTGGCGCTGCTGTACGGGCAACTCGGTCTGGTGAGCCTGTGCCAGTACTCGCTGCTCGGTGTTGGCGGGTGGGTCGCGTTGAGGGTGGGCCATGGGCTTCATTGGCCGTTCGAGGCCTGCGTGCTTGCCGGTGGGTTGTCTGCTGGCGTGGTGGGCATGCTCGCCGGGCTGCCGGCCTTGCGCCTGAAGGGCCTGTACCTGGCCCTGGTGACGCTGATGCTGGCGGGCGGCTTCCAGGTCGTGATCAGTGCGACGGGCTTTCCCGACGGGGGCGATGGCTTTCTCGGGCGCATCAGTGGAAGCGAGCGTCTGATGCTGCCCCGTCCCGCCATCGCCCAGGGCGAGGGCGCCTACTTCGCCTACGTGGCCGCCTGGCTCGCCGCCATCCTGGCCCTGCTCGAAGTGCACCGGCGCACGCGCGCCGGCCGGTCATGGGCGTTGATTCGCCGCGGCGAGGCAGTGGCCGAGGGCGCGGGGGTCAACGTGCTGCTGTACCAGACCTGGGCCTTCGGCCTCGCCGGCGTGTGCGCAGGCGTGGCCGGTGCGTTGCTCGCCGGTGCCGTGGGCCAGCTCGATGGCCGCGCATTCGCCGCGAGCGAATCGGTGATGCTGTTCGCGCTGTCGCTGATCGGTGGTGCGTATCACTGGGTCGGCGCGCTGGTGGCCGGCCTGCTGTTGCGCGCGGTGCCCTCGCTGCTGGTCGACCTGGGGGTCAATGGCTATCTGGCGATGGTCTTCTTCGGTGCCGCGCTGCTGCATGCGCTGATCACTGCACCGCGCGGGCTGGTCGGCCAGTGGCTTGCCGCGCTCCAGCGCCTGCGGGCAAAGGGGCGGCCATGATCGAGATCCGCGGCCTCACCGTGGCCTTCGGCGCCGTCACCGTGATCGACGCGCTCGACGCGGTACTCGACGCGCCGGTGTGCGGCCTGATCGGCCCGAACGGCGCAGGCAAGACCACGCTCGTCAACCTGCTCAGCGGCTTCGTGCAGGCCCGCTCGGGAGAGGTCGACGTGGGTGGCACGCCCTTGCTTGGCATGAACACGGCGCGCCGCGTTCGCTTCGGGCTGCGCCGTTCGTTCCAGACCGAGCAGGTCGTGGAGGACCTGAGCGTTTGGGACAACGTGCAATCCATGCTCGACCATGTGCCACACCCGCACGACCAGGCCGACGCGCAAGTGCACCGAGCACTCGAACACGCCGGGTTGCTGGATTGCGCCGCGGTGCCGGGTGCTGAACTCGACCTCTTCCGTCGCCGCATGGTGGAAGTGGCCAAGGCACTGGTCGGCGTGCCGCGCCTGATCCTGTTCGACGAGCCGGGCGCCGGACTCGACGAACGCGAATCGCGCGTGCTGCGCGATGCGATCGCGGCGATCCCCGATGCCTTCGACGCCCAGGTGCTGCTGATCGATCACGACGTCGACCTGATCGCCGCCATCTGCACTCAGACGCTCGTGCTCGACTTCGGTCGCCGGCTTGCGCTGGGTGCCACGCGCGCGGTGCTCGACGACCCGGCCGTGCGACAGGCGTATCTCGGCAATTGACTCATCAGGGACCCGCCATGCTCGAAGTTCGCCAACTCCACGTTTCGCGCGGCGGCAAAGCCGTCGTCCACGGCTTCGACCTCGACGTCGGGGCCGGAGAGATCGTCGCGTTGCTCGGCCCGAACGGGGCCGGCAAGTCGAGCATCGTGCTCGCGCTGGCCGGAGCCATCACGCGCAGCCAAGGCGAAGTGCGAGTCCATGGCGCAGCGCTGGAGGGTTTGTCGCCTGACGCAGTGCGCCGCGCCGGCCTGGCCATCGTGCCCGAAGGCCACCACCTGCTCGGCGGCCTGTCGGTGCACGACAACCTGCGGGCCGCCGCGATGGTCCTGCCCAGCGCCGCGGTCGAGCCGGCCATCGCTCGTGTGCTGATGATTTTTCCGGAACTCGAAGCCAAGCTCGCGCAGCCGGGCAAGTCGCTGTCCGGCGGGCAGAAGCAGATGGTCTGCATGGCGCAGGCCTTGCTCGCGCGACCCAAGGTGCTGGTGGTGGACGAGTTGTCGCTCGGCCTCGCACCGCTCGTCGTGCGGCGCCTCGCCGACGTGATTCGGCAGGCGGCCGCCGATGGGGTCGGTGTGCTCTTGATCGAGCAGTTCACCACGCTCGCGCTGACGCTCGCGAGCCGTGCGTGCGTGCTGCAGCGCGGCCGGACGGTGTGGTCGGGCCAGTCACAGACGCTGCGCGAGCAGCCCGAAATCCTGCACAGCAGTTACCTCGCATGAAGAAGCGGAAGGTGGCCCAGCGTCACGCAGAAACGCGTTCGCCACCGTCACCTCATCAAAAACAACCAGGAGACCGACATGAACACAGTGCGTTTGAGCAGGATGGTGATTCCTTCGCTGGTGCTTTGGGCTGCCATGGCCGTTCCGGCTCACGGAGCCGACGGGTCTGAAACGAATGCCGCGCCAGGTTTCCCGAGCGCGGTGCTGACGGAAGTGAAGGTGCCTGGCACTTCGCCGATGTCGGCGACGGCCGTTGACCTGGCTGCAGCGGGCTATACCGCGCGGGAGTTCTATGCCGAGGGCAAGGCCAACCGCTATGCCGGTGTTGGGGCAGGCTCGCTGCAGACGGCGACCGTCCTCGATGGAGCTTGGCCCTACCACACGCGAGTCATGGTGAGGACGCCGGCGCCGAAGAAGTTCAACGGCACGTTGGTCGTTGAGTGGACGAACGTCACCGTTGGCGCCGACTTTGAATTCGCCAGCGCGGAGGCGTCGAAGTACCTGCTGCGCGAGGGCTACGCGGTGGCTGTCGTGTCAGCGCAGCGCGTCGGCGTCGAGCGGCTGAAGACCTGGAGCCCGACGCGCTATGCAGGGCTTTCGGTGGACGTGAACGCGTGCGGTGCCGCTGGCACGACCGGCACGACGGGCACCTCGCTGTGCACCGACGATCCTCTGTCGTTCGACATCTTCACGCAGATCAGCCAAGCGCTGAAGCGCAACGCTGGGGGAAGCAGCGCGCCGATGCCGGGGCTGGTCGTTCAAGACGTCATCGCGATCGGCCAGTCGCAGTCCGCCAGAAGGTTGCAGAGTTACTACAACGGGATCCAACCGCTGTCTGGCGTGATCAACGGCTTTGTCTACTGGGATCTGTCGAACCAGTTGCGTTCGGATCTGAAGGTCCCGGCGATCAGCGGCCAGTCCGAGGCGCTGGCCTTGATCGTCGGCCCGTGGACGACGTCGGAGTTCACTCGGCGGTGGGATGTAGCGGGCTCGACGCACGCGTCGCTGTACGCGTCGCAGTACATCGACGCGATGGTCGCTCGCGATCAGTCCATCGTCGGCGCGAACGGACCGATCTCGTTCACGCAATGGATAGAGCCGACGTGCACCACGCTGCCACCCTTCACCACGGTGGATGTGGGACTGGTGTTTAGCAACGCGATCGACTCAGTGCGTCGCTGGATCAGGACCGGCACGCCGGCAGCGCCCTCGATCAATTTCGAACGGGATGCCTCGGGCGCGTTGGTCCGCGATGCCGATGGCAAGGTCAAGGGCGGCATTCGCCTGGCCCAGTTCACCGCACCGACAGCGGATCAGAAAGCTGCCCCCAATGGAACCAAGTTCCCGTGCAGCATTTCCGGCTGGCATCGCGACTACACGCCTTCGGAGCTGAAGAGCCTGTACGGCAGCCATGGCAACTACGTTTCACAGGTGACCGAGGCGATGGTCAAGGCCGCCACGGACGGCTACATCCTCCAGGTCGACGCAGCGGCAGCGATTCGCGATGCCGGGAATTCGGACGTGGCGAAGTAGGGCGCTGGACGGGGCGCCGAGCGAACACAACAATTCAAGGACACGTGATGCACGAATCGACCCGTACGCCGCACTCAGATACCCGTCGCCGCGTGACCGGTGGGGAACTGATCGGTTCGCAAGAAGCCAACGGCACGCATGCCTGGCGTGGCATCCGCTACGCAAAGCCGCCCATGGGTGCGCTTCGCTGGCGCGCACCGCAGCCGGTGTCGGGGTGGGATGGCGTGTTCCACGCGCTGGACCATGGGCCAATGGCGCCGCAGTACGCCGGCTTGCTCGTGCCCGTGCCGGCCAAGCTGCGCGGCCGCATCGTGGGTGATGAAGACTGCTTGTCGCTGAACATCTTCGCGCCCGCCTGGACGCCTGACGCAGTGCCGTCCGATGGTCAACGCCGTCCAGTCATGGTGTGGATCCACGGCGCCGGCAATGCGGTGGGCACCGCGGCCAGCTACGACGCCGCACGCAACTACGCAGCGCACGACGGCATGGTCGTCGTCACCGTCAACTACCGGCTGGGGGTGCTGGGTTGGTTCTGCCACCCCGCACTGCACGAGGCGGATGCAGCCACGCCTGAAGAGCGCTCAGGCAACTTCGGCACGCTCGACCTGATTGCCGCGCTGCGCTGGGTGCGCGACAACATCGCGACTTTCGGCGGCGACCCGGGCTGCGTGACGATCTTCGGCGAGTCGGCCGGCGGCCAGAACGTGTTGACCCTGCTGGCCAGCCCGTTGGCCGCGGGGCTCTTTCATCGCGCCATCGCCCAGTCGCCCATGGTCGAGACCTTCAGCGTGCATGAGGCCACGGAGCGCAATGATTCACCGCTCGAGAGCCGGTGTACGAGCTCACGCGAGGTGGCCGCGCGGCTCTGGGCGGCGGCCGGTCGCGCGGCGGATGCCGGCGCCGCCGATCAGGTGCTGCGCACGCTGCCCGGCTCCGATGTGGCCGCCTGGCTGCGTTCACTCGCGCCCGAAGAATTGCTGCGCGTGTTCAAGCCGGGTAGCGTCGGCATCTGTCTGAGCCCGCGCCCTGTGCGCGATGGCGTGGTGCTGCCGAGCGAGCCGCTGCCCGAGGTCTTTCGCGGCGGCGCATGGAACCGCGTGCCGGTGATGATGGGCAGCAACCGCGATGAGTACCGCACTTTTTTGGCCGACAAACCGGAGCATGTTCGCCTGCTGTTCGGCAAGCTGCCCCTGCTGCGTGATCGCACTGAGTACATCACCGAATCGAGCTTCTATTCGCAGGTCTGGCGTTCGCTGCATGTCGAAGAACCCGCCGATGCCATGCTGGCTGGCGGCCACGCCGAGGTCTGGACCTATCGCTTCGACTGGGATGAAGCGCCCGCCGTTCCACTCATACGACCCGACATCCTGCTCGGCGCGGCGCACGGCATGGAGATGGCGTTTGCGTTCCGTGACACCGCGGGCGAGCTGGACATCTTCGGTGTCAACACACCCTTCAACCGCGCGGGGCGCATCGCCGTGGCGCAGGCCATGGGCGATGCGTGGACGAGCTTCGCACGCACCGGTGTGCCCGGCTTGCCCGGCGGCGTGCAATGGCAACGGCGAACCCTCGGCACAGCCGCTGAAACGCTGGTGATCGACAGCCCCGCTGGCGGAGGGCTGCGCATGGCCGCCGTGCGTGAGGGCATCGCGTCGATCAAGCAGAGGCTGCGGCTGTCGCCGCAAATCAGATCGGGCGTATCACGCTGCCGCATCTATGCGCGCGTGTTTTTGTGGTCGCCGCTGTTCGCCAGCTGTGGCAGCGAGGAGGAGTACGCCACGCTAGGCCGTGAAGTCCGCTGCACGCACCCCTCATGGGCATTCCGGCAGGCGACCGAGGTCTGACGAAGAGAGCCTCTTGAACTTCGCGGTGGGGCAGGTCTGCCCAATGCGGCAGTCCCTGCCCCGGGCGAGCGGGTGGTGGGGCGCGGCGCTACTGCGTCACCGTGCTGGCCCGGGCCTCGGCCGCCCCACGTTGGCAGGCGCCCGGCGTGAGGCCGTAGTGCTGCTTGAACAATCGGCTGAAGTGCGCACTGCTCCTGAAACCCCATGCGAAGCCGATCGCGGCCGCCGAACGGTTCGCATTGGCTTCATGCGAGAGCGCCGAGTGACAGCGCTCGAGACGCTCGGTCCAGATCTGGCGCTCCAGGCTGACAGCGTCATCCTCGAACACGCGGTGGATGTAGCGCTTGGAACACCGCAAGGCATCGGCGATGCGTTGGATGCTGAGCTCCGGGTCCGACAGGTGCGCCTGCATGTACTGCCTGACGCGCATCTTGAGCATCGAAGGCAGTGGCACCGGCTCGCCGATGCGCCTGAGCGTTTCAGCCAGCGTCGAGCCAAGCAGACCCATCACCGACTCGCTGACGGCCTGGCCGACGCCATCCGGCAGGCCGGGCAGTTGTTCGCTGAGCGCGCGCAGGTAGCTGCCGAACACGCCGTCCAGGCCGGCCACGTTGTCGCTGCCCAGTTCACCCGCGTGCGGCCCGGGCAGGCGCAGCCCGCCGAGCAGGCTGCGCGGCACCTGTGTCACGAGCAGCGTGCAGCGCTCGGGGTTGGTGATCGAATACGGCGCGCGGGGGTCGTAGAGCATCCAATGACCAGGCTGCAGCACCACGCGGCGCTGGGCCTGTTCGATGATTCCGCGGCCGCTGACCTGCAGCACCAGCTTGTAGAAGTCATCGCTCGGCAATTCGCCGCAGGATGAGTCTCGCGCGACGTGATGGGCCGGCGCGTCGATGCGGTACATGCGCAGCGCGCCGACGTCGAAGGCATCGAGCGAGGCATCCAGAGGTCCGTCGTGCAGGCTGGAAACGCGCAGCCGCCCGAAGTAGCGCGTGGTGATATTGCTCCAGGCCTGTGCGCGATCGCAGGCGAATACCTGGTTCGTCGACCAGTGCGTGTGATGCATCGTGTCCCCCACCGTTTGACCCCGTGAAGTTTAGGGGGCGCTGTGTCGGCTTCGGCTCAGTGAAAGCGCGCAGGCCGGGCGGCCTCCCTTTCACCACAAGGACTTGCGGATTGACTGACAGAGAACAAAACCGCTCAAACCGTTCGGCCTGGCTGCCTCTGCAGACAGCCTCAGGCGAAACTGACACCCGCCGACACTGGGACGCCTTGACAAAAGCGGTTGGTTCGGTGCAATCGCACTCTGTCTACACCGCCGCCAGCGCCTGATCGAGGTCGGCAACCAGATCGTCGATGTGCTCGATGCCGACCGACAGCCGCACCGTGTCTTCACCCACCCCTGAGCGCGACAACTCTTCGGGGTTCAGTTGGCGGTGTGTGGTGGAGGCAGGATGGGTGGCCAGTGACTTCACGTCGCCGATGTTCACCAGCCGCGTGAAGAGTTGCAGCGCGTCGAGGAAGCGCGCACCGGCTGCGCGGGCTTCGCCTGGCGCGCTCTTCACGCCGAAGGTGAGAAGTCCGGAAGCCTGGCCTGACAGGTACTTCTTCACCAGGTGGTGGTCCGGGTGGTCTTCGAGACCGGCGTATTGCACCCACGACACTTTCTTGCTCAGGCGCAGGTGCTGCGCGACCTTCAGCGTGTTGCTGCTGATGCGGTCGAGCCGCAGGGCCAGTGTCTCCAGCCCTTGCAGGATGAGGAAGGCATTGAACGGCGACAGTGCGGCGCCGGTGTTGCGCAGCGGCACGACGCGCGCGCGGCCGATGTAGGCCGCCGGGCCGAGGGCCTCGGTGTAGACCACGCCGTGGTAGCTCACGTCGGGTTCGTTCAGGCGTTTGAAGCGCTCCTTGTGCTGAGCCCACGGGAACTTGCCCGAGTCGACGATGGCGCCGCCGATGCTGTTGCCATGGCCGCCGATGTACTTGGTGAGCGAGTGCACCACGATGTCGGCGCCGTGCTCGAAGGGGCGGCTGAGGTAGGGCGAGGGCACGGTGTTGTCGACGATCAGCGGCACGCCATGCTTGTGCGCAATGGCAGCCACGGCCGCGATGTCGGTGATGTTGCCCTGCGGGTTGCCGAGCGACTCGACGAACACCGCCTTGGTCTTGGCGTCGATCAGCGACTCGAAACTCTCCGGGTCGCGGTGGTCGGCAAATCGCGTCGTGATGCCGTACTGCGGCAGCGTGTGGGCGAAGAGGTTGTAGGTGCCGCCATACAGCGCGGTCGACGAGACGATGTTGTCGCCGGCCTCCGCGATGGTGAGGATCGAGTACGTCACCGCCGCCTGGCCCGAGGCCAGCGCGAGCGCGCCCACACCGCCTTCGAGCGCTGCGAGCCGCTGCTCGAGCACGTCGTTGGTCGGGTTCATGATGCGCGAGTAGATGTTGCCCGGCACCTTCAGGTCGAACAGATCGGCCCCATGCTGCGCGCTGTCGAAGGCGAACGCGGCCGTCTGGTAGATGGGCACCGCGACCGCCTTGGTGGTGGGGTCGGGCTGGTAGCCCGCGTGCAGGGACAGGGTCTCGAAATGCCAGTTGGGTTGTGCCATCGGGTGACTTCCATTCAAGAGAGGAAGCGAGGGTAGGCACACCGCGTGGTGACTTGAACTGCTCTCTGCGCATATGCATGCTCGGTATGCGTTGTCGGGCGATGAGCCGTTCGCGCTAGGCCGCGAGGTGCGGCGAGGCGAACTCGAGCACGCGCCGAAGCACTCGCGGGTCCTCGAGCAGCGTCTTGTAGTGCCCCAAGCCGTCGAGGAGCAACCATTGAGCGCCAGGCCAGATCGCCGCAGTGGCCTGGGCACCTTCGTGGGGGACGACCTTGTCATCGGATGCGTGGATGAACAGCGCTGGCTGGCGCATCGATGCAGCCTGTCGGCGCATGTCGATCCGGTCTGGATGGACGCCGATCAGCTCTTGCAATCGGTTCAGCACATGCGTGACGGTCGCGCCCCCCAGCCCTGCTTGCCGTGCCATCGCGCGCACAAAACCGCCATAGTGGGTCGGTGTCGCCAGGAGAGCCACACGGTCCACCTGCAGGCCTTCTTCCAAGGCCTGCGCGATGCAGGCCCCTCCGATCGAGTGCCCGACCGCAAGTGCAAGCGGCCCGGCGACACCCTCGACCGCTCGCAGTACCCGCGCCGCGAGCGGGATGGACAGGCGCTCTCCGCCAGAGCTGCCGTGGCCGGGCAGGTGCGGGGCCCACACGGTGAAGCCCGACGCCACGAGCGCGTCGCTGATCTTCTCCATGTCGGATGTTCTTCCCTGCCAGCCGTGGACGAGCAATGCGTGGGGGCCTCGGCCACGCTTTCTCACATGCACCATCACTTCTGTTCCGTCAGGCCACGCTCCGGGAGTGTCGACGTACAAGGGAATGAGCTCGACATCTGCTGCCGGCGCGTCCTCGAGCGGTCGCTTGATGCGCAGCAGCGCGTCGATGAAGGCTTCGACTCCGGCGTTGGCGTCGACAGCAGTGCTTTGATGCGATGACATGGCTGACTTTCGATGTGTACAGGTCTGTTCCTTTAAATATAGGTACAGATCTGTACCATTGTCAAATGGAGACCGCCATGACGACCTCGAACATCGCTGCCAAAGAAGTCCGCTCCCGCCGGGGCGCGCCCGCGAAGGGTGAGCCCACAGCCCGGGAACGCATCCTGGCCATCGCGCTCGATGCCTTCTACCGGGAAGGCATTCTTGCGACGGGCGTGGACACCATCGCCGAGCGGGCCGGCGTGTCCAAGACCAGCCTCTATCGCAACTTCAGCTCCAAGGATGAACTGATCGAGGCGGTGCTCAAGGAGCAGAATCGCTTGTTCTTTGCCTGGTGGGACGAGATGATGGGGCGACACCCTGACGACCCCCGCGCGCAGTTGCGGGGCTTGCTGAATGCGTTCGGGAAGCTGAGTTCGTCGCCCAGGTTCCGGGGCTGCCCATTCATCAACGCTGCCACGGAATTCCGCGGCCTCAATCATGTCGGCAAGACGCTGGCTGCCCAGAACAAGATCGAGGTGGTGCGACGGCTTGCCGACATGTGCCGGGTGCTTGGTGCCGCCGATCCGGTGCGGGCCGCTCGCCAACTGCTGCTCCTCATCGATGGTGTTTTGACGGACGGACAGTTCGGTGCCGAACTGCACTTCAGAGAAGGCCTCGCCGATGCGGCGTTTGCCTGCATCGGACTGGACGCCTAGGACGGGCGGTCATATGCCGACGACAAGGCAAGAACTGCCACAAGCGAACAATGTTTCGCTCTTCATCTCAAAACAGCAGCCGATGCCGTCGCGACGACATGGTTCGGTGCACATGAGGGCCCGCCAGTCCTTAACCTGACGCATTGATTGCACTCAGTGGAGCCGCCCATGGCGCTGCAGGTTTTTTGGGGACTAGCATTGGCAGGGGCCGGTGCATGTTGACGGCAGCGGACGACATTGACGACCTGCTGCCCGAGCTTGTCGTGCTGCGGCGCGATCTGCACACGCACCCCGAACTCGCGTTCGAGGAACGGCGCACGGCAGGCATCGTTGCCGCGGCGCTGCGCATGCTGGGACTCGAGGTCCACGAAGGCCTGGCCGGCACCGGTGTGGTGGGCACGCTGCGCAACGGCCGCGGCACACGTGCGGTCGGCTTGCGTGCCGACATGGACGCCCTGCCAATGGCCGAACAGTCGCGCCTGGGTCACTCGAGCCGCCATGCCGGCGTGCACCACGGTTGCGGCCACGATGGGCACACCGCGATGCTGCTCGGTGCCGCTCGCCAGCTGGCGCGCACACGCGGCTTCGACGGCATCGTGCACTTCATCTTCCAGCCGGCCGAAGAGGGGCGCGGTGGCGCGCGCGTGATGGTCGAGCAGGGCCTGTTCGAGCGCTTTCCATGCGATGCGGTCTACGCGCTTCACAACTGGCCGGATCTCCCGCTCGGCCACGCGCAGACGCGCGAGGGCCCGATCATGGCGGCGGCCGACCGCTTCGACATCGTCCTGCGCGGCCGCGGCGGCCATGCGGCGCAGCCACACCGAACGCCCGACGTGCTGCTGGCCGCGAGCCAGCTCGTTGTGCAGCTGAACACCATCGTCTCGCGCCGCATCGACCCGGCCGAGTCGGCGGTGCTGTCGGTCACCCGCATCGTGGGTGGGAGCAGCCACAACGTGCTACCGGCCGAAGCGAGCCTCACCGGCACGGTGCGCAGCTTCGACGCACTGGTGCAGGGCCGGATCGAAGCCGCGTTGCGCGACGCCGCTGCCGGCGTTGCGCTCGCGCATGGCATCGAGGCCGACGTCACCTATCACCGCTACTACCCCGCGACGGTGAACACGCCCGCCGAAGCGCAGCTCGCGCTGCAGGCCGCTTCGGCCGCGGGGCTTCAGGCAAGCGTCGCACCTCGGCCGGCGTTCACCTCCGAGGACTTCGCTTTTCTGTTGCACGAGCGGCCGGGTGCTTACCTCTGGCTCGGCCAGGGCCGCGCCACGCCGGGCGAGGGCGGCGAACGCCCGCTTCACCACCCGTGCTACGACTTCAACGACGACGCGCTGCCATACGGCGTGCGCTGGTTCTGCGCTGTCGCCGAACGGGCGCTGGCCACCGAACCTCAAGCGCTCACGACACCCTGAGCATCACCGTCCTTCGTGGACCGACGCCTCAGAGCGGCCGTGCGGCGCTCATTCCGAACGCTCCGGGAACAGCCGCTCGATCGGACAGTGCGTCTTGATGAACGGCGACTTGATGACGATGTAGCTGAAGTACTTCTCGATGCCGATGTTGCGCTCCAGCAGGCCTTCGATCACTTGCTGGTAGTGGTTCACACCACGCGTCAGAAAGCGCAGCAGGTAGTCGTAGCCACCGCTGACGAGGTGGCATTCCATGATCTCGTCGACCTCGCGGATGGCCGTCTCGAAGCGGATGAAGTCCTCGCGATGGTGGTCCGCGAGGGTGACTTCGGTGAACACGGTCAGCGTGTCGCCGAGCTTTGCCAGCCGAAGGTGCGCGCCGTAACCAGCGATGTAGCCGGCCTGCTCCAGCCGCTTCACGCGGATCAGGCACGGGCTCGGCGAAAGGCCAACCGCGTCTGCCAGGTCGACGTTGGTCATGCGGCCGTTCTTCTGCAGCTGCGTGAGGATGCGCAGGTCGAGCCGGTCGACCTTGAAGGTTTCAGACATGGCAGTGGTCGGCAGTTGCGATGGACGTGATTCTGCGGCTCAGGCGAGCGCGGCGCGCACCTCGGGGGCGGCCAGCACGTCGTCGAGCGTTCGGCGCAGGCGCAGGAAGAGCTGCTCGAACTCGGCTTCGGTGAACGTGAGCGCGGGTGCAAACCCGAGTACGGCATCGCCGAAGCAGCGGAAGATGACCCCATTGCGATAAGCCGCGGCGAACAGGCGATCGGGCAGCCCGAGCGCCGCGTCGAAGCCGCGTTTGGTGGCCTTGTCGCTCACCAGCTCCAGCGCACCGAGCAGGCCGCGGTGGCGCGCATCGCCGACCAGCGGGTGCTCCCGCAAGGCGTCGAGCCCGGCGGCGAAGTGGCCGGCCACGCGCTGGCCGTTGGCGAGGATGCCGCCCTCTTCATACAGCCGCAGCACCTCCAGCGCAACCGCAGCGCCGACCGGGTGGGCCGAGTAGGTTGCGCCATGGCCGATCGGGGCGCCGGCTGGCGCCGCGTCGGCGATGGTGGCGTAGATATCTTCGGACAGCATCGTCACACCCATCGGCACGTAGCCGGCGGTCAGGCCCTTGGCAAGGGTCATCAGGTCCGGGTCGACGCCTTCGGCGGCACTCGCGAACATCGGGCCGGTGCGACCGAAGCCGGTGATGACTTCGTCGACGACAAACAGGATGTCGAGTTCGCGTGCCGCTTCGCGCATCGCCTTCAGCCAGCCGGCGGGAGGCACGATCACGCCGCCGGAGCCCTGGATCGGCTCGCAGAAGAACGCAGCGACGTTGTGGGCCCCGAGTTCGGTGACCTTCTCGCGCAATGCGGTCACCGATGCCGCGATCAGCGCCTGCGCATCGCTGCCCTGTGGATGGCGATAGGGGTTCGGCGACGGAATGTAGTGCTGCGTTGGCAGGGGCAGGTCGAATCCGCGATGGAACACCGGCAGCGCGGTGAGGCCTGCGCCGGTCGACGACGAGCCGTGATAGCCACGCTCCAGCGAGATGAAGTGCTTCTTCGTGGGCCGACCGCGCGCATTCCAGTACTGCACGATGAAGCGCACCGCCGCATCGACGGCCTCGGAACCGCCAAGCGTGAGATAGGCGCGTGTCAGCGATGGTGGCGTGATCTCCACGAGCTTGGCCGCCAGGCGGATGGCCGGCTCGCTGGCGAAGCCGAAATAGCCGGTCGCGTAGGGCAGCGTGCGCAGCTGTGCGGTTGCGGCCTGCACGACGCTCTCCTGTCCGTAGCCGATGTTGACGCACCACAGGCCTGCAAATGCGTCCAGCAGCTCGTGGCCGCGCGCATCGGTGAGCCACGAGCCTTGGCCCGATGCGAGCACCATCGGGCCGCGCTCTTCGTGCTGGCGCCATGCGGAGACGGGATGAACAAGATGCGCGCGGTCGAGGGCGGCGAGGGCATCGGGGGCGAGGCGGGTTGAGCTCATGGATTCAGTTCCACAACAATGGCGTGCTGCAAAGCTTAGGACCGGACGTGCACCGTGTGGTGCTGCTTTGGAGGCCTCGCGCCGCGCTAGATGTTGTTGTGGAGCCGGCTTCCGCAGATGATGCTGCGGGCTTGGATCAGTAGCCGCGCCCGCGGTCGACCAGGCCGACCAGCGGCTCGCCACGCTCGAAGCGACGCAGGTTGTCGATGGCCACACGCGCTGCCGTCTGTGGCTGCGTCATGCTCGCGATGTGCGGCGTGATGCGCACGCGCGGATGCGCCCACAGTGCGTTGTCGGCCGGCAGCGGCTCGGGGTCGGTGACGTCGAGCACGGCTTCGGCGAGGTGGCCTTCGTCGAGGGCCTGCAGCAGATCATGAGCGACGAGTTGCGGCCCGCGGCCGACGTGCACGAGGCTCGCGCCCTTTGGGCATTTCGCGAACAGCGCTGCGTTCAGGAAGCCGCGTGTCGCATCGGTCAGCGGCAGCAGGCAGATGAGGATGTCGCTGCGCGCAAGAAAACTGTCGAGCTCGTCCGCACCAGCATGGCAGCGCACGCCGGCCACTTCATGGCGAGAGCGGCTCCAGCCCGCACAGTCGAAGCCGAACGAGACCAGCTTGTCCAGCACCGCCTGCCCGAGCGAGCCCAGGCCCAGCACGCCGACGCGGCGCTCCGACGCGGGTCGCACAGGGATCACTTGCCATTGCATCTGCTGTTGCGCGCGGCGGTAGGCCGGCATGTCGCGGTGCAGGTCGAGCACCGCATGCGTCACGTACTCGACCATGCCGTGCACGATGCCCGGCTCGACCATGCGCACCACCGGCAGGCCGGGGGGCAATACGGCGAAGTTGAACTGGTCGACGCCGGCACCGGTGGAGAGCAAGAGTCGCAGGTTCGGGAATCGGGTCGCGAGGTCGGCGGGCGGCTCCCATGCGGCGAGATAGCGGACGTCGGCCGCGTTGCCGACGTCTGGCCACAGGCGGAAGTCGATCTCCGGCGCCTCCTCGCGAAAGATTTCTCCCCATTGCCGCCCGCGCTGCGGGTCAGCCTTGTAGACGAACACCGGCCGCATCATCCGAGCGCTTGCGTGGCGATCGCGTACAGCCGGGGCCCGTTGGCGCGTGTGGCCAGCGGTGCCCCGCGCAGCATCGATGTCGGTGCGTCGACGCGCAGGAGGCCGAGTGTTTCAAGCCACTCGGCCAGGCCGCTGCCGAAATCGATGTCGATGCGCGTGAATCGGCCGGCGTTCAAGCCTGACAAATGCGCGATCAGCGCCTTCGCGCCCTCGGCATCGGGCGCGACCACCGGCCCGATCGCGTGGCCGCGGCCGAAGCGGCGCAGCATCGCGAAGCCGCAGGCGGTGGCGTCGTGATCGAGCACGACGGTGGCCTCGGCGTCGCGGAGCAGCTCGTCGATCAGCGCGTCACGCGGCATGCCGCGCGCCTCGGCGTCGAGTGCGCGCAGTGCGGGCAGGTCCGCCTCGGTCGCGGGGCGCAGGCGCCAGCCGGCATCGAGTGCGATCAGTGGCGTCGGCAGCGCGTTGCCCTGGTGTTGGCGCACTTCGCCGATGCGCACGAAGCCGAGCCGCTCGTACAGGCCGCGGCCTTCGGGTGTCGCATGCAGCAGCACAGTGTGTTGTTCGAGCCCTTCGAGCATCGCCGTCATCAGGCGGTGGCCGATGCGGCGTCCCTGGCATTCGGGTGAGACGACGACCAGGCCGATCGTCGCGTGCCGCGGTCCCCAGCGCCAGCGCAGGGCGGTGCCGACGACCCGCCCGTCACGCTCGGCCACGACGCCTTCGCCGTGGCGAAAGGCCTGTTCCCAGTCAGCCGGCCGATGCGGCCAGCGAAATTCGCTGGTCAGCGCATGGGCGGGCTCGAGGTCGGCCTTGCTCATCGCGCGCAGCGAAACGCCGTCGGACGTCGGTTCGGTGTTTGCACTCATCGTGTTGTTCTCCCAATGCATGTATGGCGCTTATGTTGGGTGCAATCGCGACGCCGCGCCAGCCCGTAAACCGGTTCGCCTGCAATTCGACAGCATGCGCTGCGGCAGGGGGTCGCTTTGCGATAACGGCGCTGTGCGCGCGGTCTCAACGAACACAAATGCTGTGGTGCCGCGCCTAGCATGTAGGCGATATCCACAACGCCGTCAGCGAGATGTCCCACTTCGACCTTGCCTCCGTTCAGATGCCTTGTAGCCGCTTCATTGGCGGCCGTGTTGTCGAGGCGCCGAGTGCATGCGCGGTGCACCGATCCTCCGACGGCCTGGCACCTGCGGCGCTGCCGATGGGCGACGCCTTGGGACGCCTGACGCTCGAAACCCAGCCTGTGTCACGTCAGCGTTCTGACCGACTTCGGGGCGTCATGCGGTGCATGGCGCACGCGATCGGGGCACACCGCACGGCATGCCGTGCAGGGATGGCCAAACGGCAGCTTCGTCGCTGCGCAGGCCCCAATTCACGATATGCGCACGGTGACCCCGTGCTGCAATGACGCCATCAGCAGAGCCCCTCAACGACACCGCCCATCATGAACATCATCCGACCCAAATACATCACCTTCGACTGCTACGGCACGCTGACGCGCATGCGCATGGGAGACATGGCGCGCGAGATGTTTGCCGACCGCATCCCGGCCGAACGCATGGAGCAGTTCCTCGCCGACTTCACGGCCTACCGCTTCGACGAAGTGCTGGGCGACTGGCAGCCCTATGAAGTGGTGCTGAAGAACGCGATCCGGCGCCTGTGCCGCAAATGGAAGCTGCAGTACCTCGACGCGGAGGCGCAGCAGTACTACGACGGGGTGCCGACCTGGGGCCCGCATGCGGACGTGCCGGCCGGCCTGGCCAAGGTCGCCAAGGAGATCCCGCTGGTGATCCTGTCGAACGCCTCGGACGACCAGATCCAGCACAACGTGGCCATGCTGGGCGCGCCGTTCCACCGCGTCTACACCGCGCAGATGGCGCAGGCCTACAAGCCGCGGCTGCAGGCCTTCGAGTACATGTTCGATTCCCTCGGCTGCAACCCGGAAGACGTGCTGCACGTGTCGTCCAGCCTGCGCTACGACCTGATGTCTGCCGACGACATCGGCATCGTCAACAAGGTGTTCGTTAACCGCGGCCACGGCCCCGGCAACCCGGCCTACCGCTACACCGAGATCGCCGACATCGGCGGCCTGCCCGGCGTGGTCGGTCTCTGATCGCCCGTCTCCGAGGTATCGAACGATGAAGCTCGAGTCGTACTGGACTGCCTCCGCGCCGGCCTTCGTGCCGCGCGCGGCGGACCTGCCGTCGCAGTGCGACGTGGCGATCGTCGGCGGCGGCTTCACCGGGCTGTCGGCAGCGCTCGCGCTGACACGGCGCGGCGCATCGGTCGTCGTGCTAGAAGCAGGCGAGCGTGTTGCCGCCGAGGCCTCCGGGCGCAACGGTGGCCACGTCAACAACGGTCTCGCCGTCGACTATGCCGACGTGGCTGCGAAGGTCGGCGTCGAGCGCGCACGCGCCTGGTACCACGCCTACGACCAGGCGGTCGACACGGTCGAGCGCATCGTGCGCGACGAAGCGATTGCCTGCGATTTCGTTCGCCACGGCAAGCTGAAACTGGCAGTGAAGCCCGCGCAGCTGGAAGCGTTGTCGCGCAGTGCCGAGCGCCTGGTGCGCGACGGCGTCGACAGCGATGTCGAGATCCTGGATGCGGCGCGCGTGCGGTCCGAAGTCGGCAGCGACCGCTTCGCCGGTGGCATGCTCTACAAGCGCAGCGGCCAGATGCACATGGGTCGCTTCGCCAGCGGCCTCGCGCAGGCGGCCGAGCGGCGCGGCGCGCAGATCTGCATCGCCACCTGCGTGCAGCGTCTGGAGCGGCTCGGTGGAGCCCAGGCGCATCGCGTGCACACGAGCCGCGGCACCCTGCAAGCGAAGCAGGTGCTGCTCGCGAGCGGGGCCGCGCGGCATGGCAGTTATGCCAGCTTCGGCTGGCTGCGCCGGCGCATCGTGCCGATCGGCAGCTTCCTCATCGTCACCGAGCCGTTGGGCGCAGATCGCGCGAGCGCGCTGCTGCGCGAGCGCCGCACCTACGTGACGGTCGCCAACATCCACCACTACTTCCGCCTCACGCCCGATCACCGGCTGGTGTTCGGCGGGCGCGCACGCTTCGGGATCAGTGACCCGGTGTCGGACGCGCGCTGCGGCGAGATCCTGCGCGCTGGCATGGCGGAGATCTTCCCGTCGCTGTCGGGCGTCGGCATCGACTACTGCTGGGGCGGCCTGGTCGACATGACGCAGGACCGCCTGCCGCATGCCGGCGAGCGCGAGGGGCTTTTTTATTCGACTGGCTACAGCGGCCACGGCACGCAGATGTCCGTGATGATGGGCGAGCGCATGGCCGCAGTGATGGCTGGCGATGCGTCCGCCAACCCGTGGCGCGACCGCGACTGGCGCGCGATCCCCGGCCACCTGGGACCACCCTGGTTCCTGCCCGCAGTAGGACTTTATTTCCGCTTGAAGGACCGTCTCGCCTAAGGGCGGCCTTTACTTCCACGATCCCGCGACAACCCCATCACCAGGAGCGAGCACCATGACAGATCGCAAGTCCATCGACACCCTCGTCGGCCCCCAAGAAAGCGGGCGCCTGTTCGGTGCGCTGCAGCGCGGCGCGAGCCGCCGCGACGTGCTCGCGATGCTGATGGCCGGCGGCATGCAGGCCACGCTTGCCGGAGGCCTCGCGAGCACGGCGTTCTCCGTGCACGCGCAGACGCCCAAACGCGGCGGCAAGATCCGCGTCGCCGGTGCCACCGCCGCTGCGACCGACACGCTCGATCCGGCCAAGCAGTCGAACAGCACCGACTACTCGCGTTGCAACATGCTCTACAACGGGTTGACTTCGCTGGACGGCAGCCTGACGCCGCAGCCCGCGCTCGCCGAATCGTTCAACACGACGGACGCCAAGACCTGGGTCTTCGCGCTGCGCAAGGGCGTGACCTTCCACGACGGCAAGGCGCTGACGCCGGCCGACGTCGTCTTCTCGATCTCTCGCCACAAGGACCCGGCCACCGCGTCCAAGGCCAAGGTGCTGGCCGACCAGATCGAAAGCGTGAAGGCGACCGGCCCGAATGAAGTGACGGTCGTGTTGACCGCGCCGAACGCCGACCTGCCCGTCATCCTCGGCACCTTCCACTTCCACATCGTCAAGGAAGGCACTACCGACTTCACCGCCGGCATCGGCACCGGACCGTACAAGCTCAAGGAGTTCAAGCCCGGCGTTCGCTCGGTCGTCGTGCGCAACGAGCGTTACTGGAAGCCCGGCAAGCCCTATCTCGACGAGATCGAATTCGTCGGCATCGGCGACGAAAGCGCGCGTGTCAACGCGCTGCTGTCCGGTGGCATGGACCTGGTCGGCTCGATCAACCCGCGCTCGCTGGCACGCGTCACCGGCACGCCGGGGTATGCGGTGACCAAGACGCAGTCGGGCCAGTACTCCGACCTGGTGATTCGTAAGGACACGGGCCCCGGCGCCAACCCCGACTTCGTGCTGGCGATGAAGCACCTGTTCGACCGCGAGCAGATGAAGAAGGCGATTGCGCTCGACCAGGCGGTACTCGGCAACGACCAGCCGATCGACCCCACCAACCGCTTCCATTTCGCGGGGCTGCCGCAGCGCCCATTCGATCCGGAGAAAGCCAAGTTCCACCTGAAGAAGTCGGGTGTCACCGGCGCGGTGCCGATGGTCGCGTCGCCAGCGGCGTTGTACTCCGTCGAGATGGCGCTCGTGCTCCAACAGACTGCCAAGGGCATCGGCCTGGACATCGACGTCAAGCGCATGCCCGCCGACGGCTACTGGAGCAACCACTGGCTGAACAGCCCGGTTGGCTTCGGCAACGTCAACCCGCGGCCGAGCGCCGACATCCTGTTGACGCAGTTCTTCAAGTCCGACGCGCAGTGGAACGAATCGCGCTGGAAGAGCGAGAAGTTCGACCAGGTGCTGGTCGCCGCGCGGGCAGAGACCGACCTCGCGAAGCGCAAGCAGATGTATGCCGACCTGCAGACCATGATCCACCAGGAGGCCGGCATCGGCATCCCGCTGTTCCTGACCAGCCTCGACGGCCACACCACGAAGCTCAAGGGCCTGTCGCCGATCCCGGTGGGTGGCTTGATGGGCTACAACTTCGCCGAGAACGTGTGGCTCGAGAGCGCAGCCTGACGCGGAGGCCACAGCGATGAACGCCCTCGTCCTCAAGCTGCTGGCCCAGCGCATCGCGCTGGCCCTGCTGTCGCTCCTGGTGGTGTCGGTGATCGTGTTCGCGATCACCGCGGTGTTGCCCGGCGACGCGGCACAGGAGCAGCTCGGCCAGGATGCGACGCCCGAAGCGCTGGCCACGCTGCGTGCCCAGATGGGCCTGGACGTGCCGGCGACACAACGCTATGTGCAATGGCTCGGTGGGTTGCTGCGCGGCGACCTCGGCATGTCGTCAACATCGCGCGTGCCGGTGGGCGAGCTGATCGGCAGCCGGCTGCCGAACTCGCTGCTGCTCGCTGCCGTGACCGCGCTGTTCTCCGTGCCGATCGCGTTGTCGCTCGGTATCGCGTCGGCGGTGTGGCGCGGCTCGTGGTTCGACCGCGCCGCCTCCACCGGTGCGGTCGCGGTCGTCTCGGTGCCCGAGTTCCTGGTCGCGACGCTGGCGGTACTGGTGTTTGCGGTCCAGCTGCGCTGGCTGCCGGCGCTGTCTTACGTCAGCGACATCGAGTCGCTCGGCCAGCTGCTGCGTGCGTTCGCGATGCCGGTGCTGACACTGTGTTGCGTGATCATCGCGCAGATGATGCGCATGTCGCGCGCTGCAGTGATCGACCAGCTCGAGGCGCCGTACATCGAGATGGTGCGCCTGAAGGGCGCGTCGCCGCTGCGCATCGTGCTCGCGCATGCGCTGCCCAACGCCGTCGGCCCGATCGCCAACGCGGTGGCGCTGAGCCTGTCGTACCTGCTCGGCGGCGTGATCATCGTGGAGACGATCTTCAACTACCCCGGCATCGCCAAGCTGATGGTCGATGGCGTCTCGCAGCGCGACATGCCGCTGGTGCAGGCCTGCGCGATGCTGTTCTGCGCCGGCTACCTGATCTTGGTGACGACGGCCGACATCTTCGGCATCGTCACCAACCCTCGACTTCGGCACCGCTGAAGAAAGGTCTCCGATGTCGTTGATCACCACCACCAACTCGAGCGGCTTCTTCGCAAGCAAAGCTCACCCGTGGCGGGCCTTGCTTGCCCAATTCGGTCCGTCGGGCTGGCTGGGCCTCGCGATCGTCCTGTTCTGGACGCTGGCCGCCATCTTCGGCCCGGCGCTGTTGTCGCGCACCGGTGCGGCCGGCGGCGGCGAGGTGTTCGCACCGATCAGCGCGGCGAACTGGCTCGGCACCGACTACCTGGGGCGCGACATGCTGGCACGCGTGATCGAGGGCGCGCGCTACACCGTCGGTGTCGCCTTCCTTGCGACGCTGCTGGCCAGCGGCACGGGCACGTTGCTGGCATTGCTGGCCGCGGCGAGCGGCCGCTGGATCGACACCGGCTTGAGCCGCGGGCTGGACACGCTGACCGCGATCCCGAGCAAGATGTTTGCGCTGCTGATCGTGGCAGGGTTCGGCTCGTCGGTGCCGATCCTCGTCGCTGCTGCCGCCGTCATCTACGTGCCCGGTGCCTTCCGCATCGCGCGCTCGCTGGCCGTGAACATCAACGCACTCGACTACGTGACGGTCGCTCGCACCCGCGGTGAACGCACCGGCTACGTGATGCTGCGCGAGATCCTGCCCAACATCGCCGGGCCGATGCTGGCGGACCTGGGTCTGCGCTTCGTCTACGTCGTGCTGCTGCTCGCGAGCCTGAGCTTCCTCGGGCTGGGTGTGCAGCCGCCGAACGCCGACTGGGGGTCGCTGGTGCGGGAGAACATCCTGGCGCTGTCCGATGGCGGTGCGTCGGTGATCGCGCCATCGCTCGCGATCGCGAGCCTGACGATCGCCGTCAACCTGGTCATCGACAACCTGCCGGGCCGCGCCGCCCGCGAACGTGGAGCAAAACGATGATGACGTACGCCCACCCCCGAAGCGCCTTCGGCGCTCCCCCTCAAGGGGGCGCCGCCAGCGGCCCGGCAAAGCCGGTTCCGCGGCGGCCGCTTGATGGGTTGGTTGTTGCGTCGCGTGTGGCGCGATTTTTCATGGAGCACTGATATGGGCAGCCCTGTTGTCGTCGACAAGCTCACCATCACCGCCGGCGGTGCGACGCTCGTCGATGCGTTGAGCTTCACGATCCAGCCCGGCGAGGTGCTCGCCCTGATCGGCGAATCCGGTTCCGGCAAGACCACCACCGCCCTGGCGTTGATGGGCTATGCGCGCCGTGGCTGCAGCATCAGCGCGGGCAGCGTGCGTATCGGCGACATTGACGTGCTGTCGCTCGATGCGCGCCAGCTGCGCGCGCTGCGCGGACACACCGTCACCTACATCGCGCAGAGCGCGGCCGCGTCGTTCGATCCTTCGCGCATGCTTCTCGACCAGGTGGTCGAGCCGGCCTGCCTGCACGGCACGCTGAGCCGCGCCGAGGCCGAGCGGAGGGCGATCGCGCTGTTCCGCGAGCTGGCGCTGCCCGAACCCGAGACGATCGGCCTGCGTTACCCGCACCAGGTGTCCGGCGGGCAGCTGCAGCGCCTGATGGCGGCCATGGCGCTGATCACCGACCCCGAGGTGGTCATCCTCGATGAGCCGACGACGGCGCTCGACGTGACGACCCAGGTCGAGGTGCTGCGTGCCTTCCGCCGCGTCGTGCGCGAGCGGCGGGTGACGGCGGTCTACGTCAGCCACGACCTCGCCGTCGTCGCGCAGATGGCCGACCACATCCTCGTGCTGCGCGATGGCTGCATGCGTGAGGTGGGCGCGACGGAGCGGCTGCTGCTGGCGCCGCAGAACGACTACACCAAGAGCTTGCTGGCCGCCGCACGACCGGCGCCGCGGGCAGGCGCTGCCGAAGCGGCCGATGCCGAGGTGCTGCTGCGCCTGCGAGGCCTCAGCGTGGGCTACGGCCGAGGCAAGCAGTCGGTCAAGATTCTCGAGGGCATCGACCTCGAACTCCGGCGCGGTCAGGCCATCGGCGTCATCGGCGAGTCGGGATCGGGCAAGACCACCTTGGCACGCGCGGTCGCCGGCTTGCTGCCGCCGAGCGCCGGCACGATGGAGTTCCACGGGCGCGAGTTGACGCCCGCGCTTGCGCAGCGCACGAAAGACGAGCTGCGGCGCATCCAGATCGTGTTCCAGTCGGCCGACACGGCGCTGAATCCTTCGCACACCATCGAGCGCATCCTGGCGCGGCCGCTCCAGTTCTACAAGGGCCTCAAGGGAGCGGCGCTGCGACGTCGCATCGACGAGCTGCTCGACCTCGTGAAGCTGCCACGCACGCTGGCCGACCGCTTGCCTAACGGGCTCTCGGGCGGGCAGAAGCAGCGCGTGAACCTGGCACGCGCGCTCGCCGCGGAGCCCGACCTGATCCTCTGCGACGAGGTGACCTCGGCGCTGGACACGGTGGTCGGCGCCGCTGTGCTCGACCTCATCGCCGAGTTGCGCCGCGAGCTCGGCGTGTCCTACCTTTTCATCAGCCACGACCTGCACACCGTGCGCTCGGTCTGCGACGAGATCGTCGTCATGCAGCACGGCCGCAAGCTGGCGCAGGTGGCGCGTGCCGACTACGAGCGCGGCCCGCACCACCCCTACTACGAGCAGCTCGCGCGCGCGGTGCCCGAGCTGCGCCGCGGCTGGCTGGACGATCTCGACCGACAACGACCGGCGCTCGTCGCCTGAAGGAGTGAATGACATGACACCTACATTCCGCATCGCCGCGATTGCCGGCGACGGCATCGGCAAGGAAGTGCTGCCCGAGGGCCTGCGGGTCGTCGAGGCGGCCGCCGAACGCTTCGGCTTCGCGCTCGAGATCCGAGAGATCGAATGGGCCAGCTGCGACTGGTATGCCAAGCACGGGCAGATGATGCCGGACGACTGGAAGCAGCAGCTCGAAGGCGTCGATGCCATCTACTTCGGCGCGGTGGGCTGGCCGGCCACGGTGCCCGACAACGTCTCGCTGTGGGGCTCGCTGCTCAAGTTCCGCCGCGAGTTCGACCAGTACATCAACCTGCGCCCGGTGCGGCTGTTCGAGGGCGTGCCATGCCCCTTGGCCGGCCGCAAGCCCGGTGACATCGATTACTTCGTCGTGCGCGAGAACACCGAAGGCGAATACACCAACCTCGGCGGTGTGATGTATCCCGGCACGGAGCGCGAGATCGTGATCCAGGAGTCGGTGTTCTCACGCTTCGGTACCGACCGCGTGCTGCGCTATGCCTACGAGTTGGCCAACTCGCGCCCGCGCAAGCAGCTGACGGTGGCGACCAAGAGCAACGGCATCGCGATCAGCATGCCGTGGTGGGATGCTCGTGCCGACGAGGTGGGCAAGGACTACCCCGACGTGAAGGTTGACAAGCAGCACATCGACATCTTGAGCGCGCGCTTCGTGTTGCAGCCGCAGCGCTTCGACGTGGTGGTGGCAAGCAACCTGTTCGGTGACATCCTGAGCGACCTCGGCCCGGCGACGACCGGCACGATCGGGCTGGCACCGAGCGCGAACCTCAACCCGGAGCGCAGCTTCCCCTCGCTCTTCGAGCCGGTGCACGGCTCGGCGCCAGACATCTACGGCCAACGCATCGCGAACCCGATCGCGATGATCTGGTCGGGCGCGCTGATGCTGGACTTTCTGACGCAAGGGCAGGGCGCTGGCCGTGCCGCGCACGACGCGATCGTGAACGCCATCGAAGCCGTGCTCGTCCGCGGGCCGCGCACACCGGACCTCGGTGGCCATGCTCATACCGAAGACGTCGGCCGCGCCATTGCCGACCTTGTGAAGGAACTCTGACATGCCACTCTCCATGAGTCGTGACGACCTGTTGCCTGGCCGAAATTTCATCGGCCGCTGGAGCGAAGCCGATGAGGGCCGCCGATTCGACGTGGCCGACCCAGCCACCGACACGGTGTTCGCAAGCGTGCCCGACAGCGGCGCGTCCGACGCACGCGCTGCCCTCGATGCGGCGCATGCCGCCTTCGCCACCTGGCGCGTGGTGCCGGCGAAGCAGCGGGCGCAGATCCTCAAGCGCTGGAACGACCTCATCGTCGCGAACCAGGAAGACCTGGGGCGCCTGATTTCGCGCGAGCAGGGCAAGCCGCTTGCCGAAGGCCGCGGAGAGGTTGCCTACGCCGCGAGCTATGTCGAATGGTTTGCCGAGGAAGCGACACGCTCCAACGGCGAGGTGATCCCCGCGCCGGTGGTCGGGCGCCGGATGTTCGCCCTGAAGGAGCCGGTGGGCGTGGTGGCGGCGATCACGCCGTGGAACTTTCCGGCCGCGATGATTGCGCGCAAGATCGCGCCGGCACTGGCCGCCGGTTGCACGGTGGTCTGCAAGCCCGCAGAAGACACGCCGCTGTCCTCGCTCGCGCTCGTCAGGCTGGCCGAAGAGGCTGGCGTGCCGCCGGGCGTGCTGAACATCGTGACCACCTCGCGCGAGCGGGCGGCTGAAGTGGTCGACGTCTGGCTCGACGACCCGCGGGTACGCAAGATCAGCTTCACCGGCTCGACACCGGTCGGCAAGCACCTCGCGCGCCGCAGCGCCGACACATTGAAGAAGCTCTCGCTGGAACTCGGCGGCAATGCACCGTTCATCGTGTTCGACGATGCCGACGTGGACGCCGCGGTCGACGGGCTGATGGTCGCGAAGTTTCGCAACGGCGGGCAGACCTGTGTCAGCCCGAACCGGGTGTTCGTGCAGTCCGACGTGCACGACGCGTTCGTCGACAAGCTGGCAGCGCGGATCGCTGCCTTGAAGGTCGGCCCGGCGAGCGACCCGGCGTCGCAGATCGGGCCGATGATCAACGCGCGTGCGGTCGACAAGATCGAGCGCCATGTGCAGGACGCCGTCGAGCAGGGCGCCCGAGTCATCGTCGGCGGCAAACGACTGGTCTCACTCGGCCGGAACTATTTCTCCCCGACCCTGCTCACCGGTGCTGATGCGACGATGGCCTGCGCATGCGAAGAGACCTTTGGCCCCGTCGTGCCGGTGACACGTTTCCAGACCGAGGCCGAGGTGATCACAGCGGCGAACGGCACGCCCTATGGCCTCGCGGCCTACTTCTACTCGAGCGATGTGCGCCGCATCTGGCGCGTGGCCGAGGCGCTCGAAGCCGGTCTCGTCGGCATCAACGAAGGTGCGCTCGCCGCCGAGGCGGCGCCGTTCGGCGGCGTGAAGGAATCCGGCTACGGCCGCGAGGGTTCGGTGCACGGTCTCGACGACTACATGCACCTGAAGTACCTCTGCCAGGGACAGCTCTGACC
>Ga0307515_10001294_pt1 | contig 56855 bp, 4 predicted proteins | sample 17_EM_MG_FD_194513 | JGI IMG/M metagenome (GOLD analysis project Ga0307515, IMG submission 194513) | Populus trichocarpa ectomycorrhiza microbial communities from riparian zone in the Pacific Northwest, United States - 17_EM | ecosystem: Host-associated > Plants > Roots > Unclassified | place...
CTAATCTATAAGCTTACTAAAGAAGAAGGTAGAGCATTAAAAGAGTTTATCTAGGAAAATCTATAAAAGGGATATATTAGACTATTACAGTTATTAGTAGGTTATCTAGTACTGTTTATACTAAAGAAAAATAGTAAACTAAGGCTGTGTATTAACTATAGATAGTTAAACAGTATTACTAGAAAGGATAGATATCCTTTACCCTTAATTAGTAAGATCTAAAATAGGATAAGTAATATATAAATCTTTATAAAGATAGATCTAAGATAGGCGTATTATTAAATTAAGATTAAGAAAGGCGATAAATAAAAGGCAGCCTTTAGGTTAAAGGAAGGACTATATAAACTATTAGTTATGCAATTCGGGCTTATAAACGCATTAGTAACGTTCTAGAAGCGTATTAATAATATATTAGAAGAATACTTGGATAAATTTATTATAATATATCTTAATAATATTATTATTTACTTAATAAGTAAGGAAGAATATAGAGAATATATTAAATGGGTTTTAAAGAGACTATAAGAAGAATACATGCTAGTAGTAATTAAGAAATACAAGTTCTTTACTAGGAAGACCAATTTTATTAGATTTATTATTAATCTAGGCCAACTTAATATAGATCTAAAGAAAATTAAGGCTATAGTAAATTGGTAAGAACTAGAGAATATTACGCAGTTAAGATTATTTCTAGGGTTTTACAATTACTATAGAAGGTTTATAACGCAGTAGTTAAAGGATATTAAACTATTTACGTAATTAACGAAGAAAAAAGAACTATAGGCATAGGGAGAGGAACAATAGGAATTATTTAAAAAAGTTAAAAAGTTGTTTACTTAGGAGCCAGTTCTTAAGATCTATTAACTAGAACTAGAGATAGTTATAAAAACAGATGCATTAGACTATATACTAGGGGCATACTTTATATAAAAAATATTAAAATGGATAGCACCTAGTAGTATATTATAGTTAGAAGATAATACTACTAGAGTTAAACTATAACATCTATAATAAGGAGTTATTAGGTATAGTTACAGTACTAAAAAAATAGAGAGCATTCTTATAAGATATAAAAAAACTATTTATAGTTAAAATAGATTATAAAAACCTAATAGGATTCCTAATAATATAGAAACTTAACTAAAGACAGGTTAAATAGGCAGAAATGCTTATAAAACACTATTTTAAGATTTAGTATACTAAGGGTACAGATAATATAAGAGCAGACGCTTTAAGTTAAAAAGCTAAACTATAAAATAACGAGAAGCTATTAGGGGCTTTACTATTAAAAAATATAGATGGATTAATTAGATATAATTATCTAAAAATTATAGCAACTTAAGAGGAACTAGAGAAAGTTTATAAGTTACTAGAGAGCTTTTAGGCATAAAGAATTCTAAAGGCATAGCTAGAAGATCTATAGATAAATATATACAAAAATTAAGAAGTAAGGTATATCCTAAGAAGCATAGCAGAGCAATTTATAAAAGATTTCTATAAAGAAATAACTTAAGGACATAATAGAGCCATAGGCTTAGTGTTAAGACTTTAAAAGGAGTATATTATTAATAAAATCTAGGGTTTAGTATAAAAAGTTATAAAGGAATATCTAGATTGCTAAAGGAATAAACTAATAAGGTATAAGCTATATAGAGGGCTATAACCTATTAAGATACCAGAAAGACTATAGAAGGTTATATTATAGAACTTTATTATTAAGTTACTAAAGTTAAGAGACCCTATTACCGGATAAGATTATAATATAATTTTAGTAATAGTAGATAAGCTTATAAAGTAGGGATACTTTATAGTATATACAGAAGAAATATTAGTAAAAGATATTACTAAAATCTATATTAAAGAAGTATTTATAAGACATAGAGTACTAAGTAAAATTATATTAGATAGAGATCTAAGATTTATAATAGTATTTTAAGAAGTATTCTTAGCGGAATAAGGAGTTAGAGCAGTAACTTCTACCGCATATTATTTGCAAACAGACGGTTAAATAGAGAAACTAAATTAGACACTAGAACAGTATTTAAGATACTATATTAATTACGCGTAGAATAATTAGGTATTACTATTACTAGTTATATAGTTTATATATAATATAACACTATAAGAAGGAATAGGCATATTACTATTTAAGGCAAATTACGGGTATAAGCTAAGAATATTATTATTACTATAATAAGTAAAGAAAATAAGTAGTATAGCTAAAGAAAGAATAAAGACGTTAATAAATCTTTATATAGACTTTATAGAATTAGTAAAGAAAGTATAAGAAAGAATAAAAAGATACTATAATACTAAGAGATCTAAGGAACTAGATCTTAAGGAGGGAGATAAAGTATAACTACTATACAAAAATTTTAAAAGTTAATAACTAAGTAAGAAGTTAAACTACGTTAGACTAGGACCTTTTAAAATTATTTAGAGGATTTTACTAGTTACGTTTAAGTTAAACCTACTAGCTAAAATAAAAATCTACCCTATATAGTATATCGCAATACTAAAACCAGTATATAGGAATATTAAGCCACTAGTTTATAAAGTAGACACATATAGAGGACAAAAAGAAGATAAATAGTAAGTTTTAAAGATTATTAATTATAAGGATATTAATAATAAAATATAGTATAAGGTAAAGTAGATAGGCTATAATAAGATTATCTAGAAACTACTAGAGAATCTAAAAAACGCTATAGAAAAGGTATAAAAGTATTAGAAGAGATTAGGTTAGGCAGTATTAATAAAAAAGGATTACCAAAAAATAAGCTACCTAAGGGGGACTTAAAAAAAGCAGTAGCTAAACTACTTATATCTATTTCCTTCTTAAATAGAAGAGAATCCGTTCTTTTATTACTAAGTTCCTATAGACCTTATTCTATAAGCTTCTACTCCTTAAAATAAACCTTTTTATAACCTTCTTAAGACAGAGTAACTAAGTAAACGCCGTAATATGGGCTTTAAGGGCCTTCTACTCTATATTATAAGAACGTTTTAGCTTAGCTGAAGCAGCAGATAGTTTACTATCTGGCCGCGTAGCAGTAAATTAAACATAAGACCTTAAGATAAATTAATTAGGGAACTAGACGGTTATTAAGAGTAATAGGACGTGTATATTTAGCATTAGAAGTAGAATAAACGTTATAGGATAAGTAAATATTCGCTTTAGTGCACTTTAAATAAGAGGACGGCTATTATAAGGATAGACTTACTAATATAACGTAAACTAACCCCTCTTTTAAACAACGAGAACACGAAGACGGTATAATTTTACTAAGTAATAATATTGCAGCAATAGTGTAAGCACGATATTGGGTGTGTAAAGAAGAAGAAGCTTTAGGTATAATAAGTAACAATATTAACTAAATTAATTAGACGGATATTATACCTCTAATAAATAACCTAGAGATACTAGGAATCTTTAAGGATAAAGATAAAAAGGAGGGAAATAGTATTACGGACGCTTTAAGTACAATATTATAACTACTAGAAGAAAATTTAGAAAAGCTAGTTAGTTAATTTAGGTATAGTCTAGAATAAAGCCAATAGAACTATATAATAAGGAATAGTAACTAAGGTTATATAATATACTATATATTAAACAGAAGGAATAAGAGGAACTTATATACCTTATATATATAAGAAGGATTCTATAGGAGTACGGTTGTATATTTAAGGACCTTTAGTCCCTACCTAGATAGTTCCTTCCTTGTAGTAATTCTTAGAATATAATTAGAGTTAATCTATTAGGCAACCACTCCACTAGTTATTATTACGTTGTTAACTTTAATTTATATCACCTATACACCTAGCCTAATAACAAGCCTATCGTAGTTCCTGCTATAAGGTTCCGTTATATTAATAAAGCTTACTAACCCTTAGCTTACTCTATTAGGGGCAATAGAGAGACTAAGTAGCTTAGTTAATTAACTTAGCTATAGGTCTAGCCAACTTAATAAAAGAGTTAGCAGCTTTAAAAAATGTAACTACTACATTATAAGTTATATAGGGAAGGTTAATAATCGGATTAACAACCTAAGAAGTAACTGGAAAGAGATAAGAGATATTATTAAGCGGCTTTAAAACAAAATCCATACTCTTAAGAGAGGTAGTAATAAAACTTTAGATTACGGAGATAAATGGGTTGCAAAGGTAAGAAATAAGGTTATAGCATTTAAGAGGAAAAGGGCACGCTTAGCTTAAGAATAAAAAAGTCTGCAGAATTAAGGAGGAAATTTATTAGCTTAAATAGTACGCTCTTTAGTCTTATATTATTTACTTATTAAAGGAAATTTATATATTAAATTTAAGCTAAACAGCCCCGCCCCTTATAGCGAGTATTTACCGCATTTATATACTTAATTAGTAATAAATTAGTAGATCTAATTAAGCTTAGCGTCTAAAGCAAGTAGAACCACGTTCCCCTATTACGTATTTAAGTCTAGTCGCTTTACTAGCGTCTTCTTTACTAGTAAAGGATAGCATTGTCCTTAAAATAGAAGTTAGTTCGTAGAATAATAGAAAAAAAGGGGGCCTACGTAGCGAATCTATTTTTTACTAAAGGGGGGGGGGAAAGCTAGTCGTATATAAGACTATACAATTCCTTACTAAATCGTTACTCTAAGGATTCTTTATTTATATTACTTCACAATATAATTAATACCTAAATTAGCTAGTATATAGTAATAGAAAAAAATTTATAAGCTTTATTCTTTAAAATAAGCTATTATTTATATATATTAAGTGCGTAGTTATAGAGTTATAAGGGTGCGAAGTTATAGGGAGCTGTTTTCACGTAGCTACAACTTTTTTGCCTAGCCCTTAGGCGATTTAGGCGGAGCGGATTAATATAAATATCTAAATAGTTTTACTAATAATCCGGAACCCGCAATAAATAGCTAAGTTAAGGATAGATGCAAATTTTAAGCTCTACGCTAGCGTCCTCTTTAGCCTCGCTTTAAGCCTTATATGTTATATATAAATCTAAATTAATAAGAAGCAAATATTATATAAATCCTAAAATTAGAAATAAAAGAAATATATAAGACCAGATCTAGAAACATTAAAGAAATTCCTATATAATAACTCTTATAAACTTTATAACGACTTAAAGCCCCCTTATATATACCTAAAGAAGTCCCTATATAAACAGCCCTATAAGCATAGCTATAAGTTTAAGCCCCCTTACGTAACCTAACTACCCCTCCCTACTATACCAGAATAGACGAATAACCACTATATATAATAAGTAGAGAAACGACTTAAATAAAAAGAAAACACTATAAAATAACATATTTATATCCTTAAGGTATAAATCCATAAGGGCCGTAGTCTTAAACACGACCAATAGTTAGTAAGGCGGTATGTATTCTAGGTCTATAAGAAATATAAAAAATCCTAGGTCGCTAGCATAGATTTACATTTTATTATTACTTTTAAGGTAGTAAATAAACTTATCTAAGAGAAGGTATAGATTGTCGCAAATACTTTATAGCTCGCTATAAGTTAAGCGGGTAGAGACTCTAGTAGGAATAGTAAAATATTGTTTTATTTCGCGATAGGCTAAAGTTTTAACCCTTTTACTAGCTTTTATTAGAACTCTTCTTTATATTTATATTCTATACTTATAGATTTAAGACTATAAAGCTAAGGCTACTATATTTAATTATTGCCTATATAGCCTTATTACTTAATATCTCTTTATTACTATCTACCCATATTTCTTAACCTTTAGTACTAAAACAATTTTCTCCGCTATATAATGTCTCTACGTCCTATTCTTAATCCTTATTACTAGAGTTACTCTCCTAACTAGTTAACGCCTCTATATTACCGTTACCATCTTTAAAGCTAATTTCTCTATTTATAAACGCCTACTTACTAGCTAATAATTTAGGGACGCTATATTTATAAGTACTTAGGGTTACGAAATACTACTTAAAAAGAAATCGTGGTTAATGTTATTAGGATATAGAGCTAGCCTATAGACCTCTATATTAGCTACTTAGCGCCTTAAATATAAGTCCTCCCTTAGCGCAAGGTAGACTAGTAAAAGTTATTATACCGCCTATATAAGGCGGGGCATTATAAAGGGCTTAGCTAGGATGCTAATTAAGCCTCCTAGCAGCGCACTAATAGCTCCTTTACTATAGATAGAGAGTTAATATACAAGATTAACTAGCTGGGGTAAGTTTACTACTTAAGTAGTGTTTTGCTCCGTAAAGGACGGGCGTTAAAAGTAAATTATATAATACTATTCCTACCAAGGGAGGCGTTATTAGGGGATTATTATTACCTTCTAGTTCTAGTTTATAACTTTATATAAATTCCACTAAACCCTATTAAGGCATGCGGCGTCTATTAGGTATTGTTAGTTATTTGTATTTAGTAATAGCTTAGCTAATAGCTACTTCCTAATAATGCCTTACTTATAGATCACTCTAGGCGCCTATAGTTTCGGGCGCAGACAATACGTAAGCTAAGAGTAATTATAGCTACTAAATATTATACTATAGACACTATATAAAGTGGGAGAAGGCGGCTAGTATACTCCGTCTTTCCCTTCTACCTTCTATCCTAACTTCGCCCTAGAAGAGAAATAGAAGAGAAATGTTTTACTCCTAGTTTTTATATACCATTAATTCAACTTACCTTTAAATTTGACCTCTTAACTATATATCCCTTACCGCCCTTATAAGAATACTAGATATTATATATATTACCTTAACTAAGCTTAGGTACGTTGCTAATATAACCTATAGGTCCTTAATTAGGAAAAAATCACTATTTATTACTGTCCCGGAGATAATATACCTAATTATTAACCTACTAGAAACCTTAAATCTTAAAATTGCATTAACAACAAAGACACAGCATCTGCTAGTAGGGAGAAGAAATAATTACAGCTTTCTAACCCTATGTAAAAACAGATACCTTATACGCCTACTTAAATACCTAATAAAGTCAATTCTTACAAAAACGATAATAATATAAAGGGCGGTATATAAGAGGATACGGTTTAGGGAGGTATATAAAAAATATACCTTAATTATTTTAGGGGATTAGAAGGCTATAGTAAAGATAAAATAGGCTTACCTAAGCTAATAAAGGACTATAGCGAGGCTAAGATAGACTTGCCTTAACCAGCAGATATAGCCGCGATTTTTAAACGTATTTCGCCGATAACTCTAGGTATATTTATAAGACCCCTATATTTATTTAGCAATACTAATAAGTAAGTAGATAATAGCTTAGCTAATCTTATAACCTTTCTTAAAGTTATATCTCCCCTATTTAAAGTATTAACAATATCTAATACTACGATTTCGCGCGGATAACTAAAATATCTCGTCTTATAGTTGCCTTCTTATTATATAATAGAGAACTAGAGACGTCTTTAATGCCCCAGTTATAAAGCAATTATATCTACGTTTGGCCCTATCGTAGTAATATACTAGCACCCTACTTAGGTTTTAGTCGTGGATATACCGCAAGAGAGACTTATAATATACTATACTAAGAACCCTTATTTCCTCTATTATTATACTAAAATATATAATCCGCCTAAAGATATTATAATAGAGATAGTTAAGAGGGCGTTAAAGGATTTATTAAAAAAGCTATTAAGGAGAAGGATACGCAAAAAAAAGGCGGTTTATACTGGAGATAGAGGTTTTAAGAAGTCTAAGGAATGATAAATTTCTTATAAGGAAAGACTTTCGCAATTACATTTATCTCTTTTAGCATTTATTAAGAATTAAGACGTGAATTAGGATTTCCTTAGCTTGGTATTTTGTTTCTATATAACGTCTTAGCCACCTAGACGAGATAGCCTCCCACCCAAGACAGTGCACGGACCTCCTACGAAAATCAAAATCAAAACATCAAAATACTCCTCTACTATATCACCACTATGTCCTCTACTACCTCCTAATTACTATTACTTGGCCAGGAAGATTAAATGCAAATAGTTTTTTAATTATTAGAAGCCAATCCTAATCAATCTAGCCGTTTACTTACCCGAATATACGATCTATTACCTTCTTCTATTTACTATCATCGTAACGGCCGCTAATTAAGCAAGGAGTATCACCAAAAGCTTTAAAAGCTCTCAGTTATTAAGGAGGACTCCCTAATTAAATGGATCAATATAATGGGAGCCTAGGGTTAGCCACCTTAAATTTAATACCTTAAATCTATAGCTAAAAGTATCTTTACTGCAAAGAAGCGTCCTCTAGAGCTTAGCTAACACTAGTATAAAAACTTCTTTACCCGATACCTAGAGCTTAAAGCTTAATTTGCCTAAGGCCTTAATTAAAAGCAAAAGGATACTAAGGATCCAGAGATTATTAAAGAGTGGTTTAATCTCTATAAAGCTACTATTACTAAGTACGTAATTCCCCTAGGCAATTAATACAATATGGATAAGAAAGGAATTGCAATAAGGTTAGGCAATAAGGTTAAGGTGCTTATTCCTTAATTAAAGGCTTAAGCCTTTATTATAGAGCCGGGCAATCGCAATTAGGTGTCTATTATTAAGTGTATATTAGGAGGCCAATTAGGAAGTCAATTAGGAGGTTAATTAGGAAGTTAATTAGGAGGTCAATTAGGAAGTCGATTAAGAGGTTAATTAGGAGGTCAATTAGGAAGTCGATTAAGAGGTCAATTAGGAAGTCAATTAGGAGGTTAATTAGGAAGTTAATCAGGAGGTCAATTAGGAGGTCAATTAGGAGGTCAATATCGATTACCTCCCTACCTTATCTTTTAAGGAAAGCAAATGCAACGATCTTAGATATTACCTGGACTTAATCGCGAGACAGTAATTTAAGTAAGCGATTTAGGGTAGACAAATTCGGACATTGTAGTTAATTAGTTAAAACACTTTAACCAGTATACAGAGCCACGCCTTTAAGGAACCTATTGCTTATTAATTCTTAACGGATATAAGAGCCACGTATTAATGCAATTTATTAAGTATTGCAAGGCTTATAAGATTATCCCTCTCTGTCTACTACCTCATTTAACACACCTACTTTAACCCCTAGATGTTAGCATATTTAGCCCCTTATTAAAAGCCTATTAAAAACGCCTTTACAACTTCGCCTTTATAGAGCTATTAATATTACTAAGCCTACGTTCCTTAAGTATTACTAAGCTACACAAGACGAAGCTATATTATTAACTAATATAGTAAGTGCATGGCGGGCAACTGGCCTTTTACCGTTTAACCCTTTAGTTATTTTAAAAAAGATTTAGTTAATAACTCCTTCCTATATAAGCTTTACAGACAAGAATAGCCATAAATTTAATATACCCGTGTCTCCTTCTATAGAGGAGAGACTTACTAAAATATTTAGGCAGCTCTTATAAGGTGCATCACCCCTACGTTTTTCAGTTATATATAATATTCGGCAGTTTATATTAAGTACGGTAGCTAATAATATAATCCTTAAGCAAATAAATTAGGAGCTTCTTAAAAGACAGAAGAAGGAGCGTATTAGTAAGACAAGAGCTGCCTATAGGAAGGTATAAGTTTTATTAGTAGCAGAGGCACAGAAGAAGAACAACAAAAAGCTTTAAAAGGAACAGGAAGAGAAGAGGGTAAAGGAAAGAAAGGCTGCATTATAGGGGGTTTATTACCTTTACAAAGAAGTTTAGAAGGAACTACCAATGGATTATAGTGTATTTATATAATAGGGTAGATTTAGGTTGACTTTGGGGTTAATTTTGAGGTCGATTTTGGTATTAAATTGATTTTGATTTTTGTAGAAGGTCCGTGCACTGTCTCGGGTAGGTAGCTGTCTCGTCTAGGTAGCTAAGACGTTAGTTGCTTCCATATTAAGAATCTCTCGTTATCACCTATATATAAATAAACAAATCCTTACATATTGGATTAAAGTTAGAGACTCGCTTATAGTAAGCTTAATAAGTCCTCTACCTTTATATGCTTAGCAGTAATAAGTCAGCCGCCCTATAACTTACTTAGTCCTTAAGGTTATTGCTTTCTAATCTAGATGTCTTAGAATTAACCTTTATTAACCTATCCTCTTTAACCTAGTTAAAATGTACTAAAGTCTTCTTAACTAGAACAGGATAGAATTTTTCCTTTAAAATAGTTAGTATATTCTATATAGTAATAAAGAAAAGAGGGCCTATTAGGTCTTATAGGTTTAGAGGCTATAAAAATTAATCTATAGATATATAAATATAAAATCGACTATTGCGCCATATAAGGATATAGCAATCTACGTTAAAGTGTTACTTTAATCTATTGGCCTTTTCTAAAAAGGTCCCCTTTTACTTTTAAAAATTCTTATTTACGGCTCACTTTAACCTTAATAGTAATCTTTAGTTTAGATATATAACTATAATAAATAATTAATAGCTTAGTAGCTCTCTAGTGTTTTTATAGGATAACTAGCGTATATGTTAACTAAATTTTATATTAATAAGATAGGAATGTTAAGAGTAAATATAGGATATATCCCTTAATATTAGCCTAAGTTACGGCTCTAAAAACTAAATCTTATTCTAAAAACTGGGTCTAATTCTAAAGACTACATTTTAATTCTAAAGACTATATCCTAAGTCTATTTTCGGGAATGGGCTAATTAACTATTAGAAATATCTACTAAGCCAAACACACCAAATACGGCTAAAAAGGTATAGCGGTTAAGCTAAGCGGCTTAATAGTCTTAGAAGAGTAAGCACAGGGCTATTTTTACCCTAGCTTAAATTGTAATCCTAAAACTAAACCTAGCCGTAAGAGACAGCCAATTAACTATTATAAAAAGGGCGCGATCCTAAAAACTAGATCTAGTTTTAAGAAATAAGATCCTAATTTTAGAAAATAGGTTAATTAACCACTATAAAAAGAGGTTAACTATCTATATTTAGTATATTAGGTTTAGCTTATTTTAGGACCAGCCATATAATTATATATATAACTAACCCTAGAAAACCCGCTCTCAGAAGCCCTATTATATTAAAGCCTTATATATTACAGAACAAACTAAAACTAGTTATTATAGCTTAGTATTTAACTAAGCCCTACAAAGCCTTAGTCCGAGCTATATTAGGTTAGCTTAACTTTTCTATACCTAATCTTTAATTTTCTATATTCGCTCCCACCTTGCTTTCTTCCTTATACTTTTCTCCCCAGCGCGTATAGGCACTAGAAATAAAAATAAGACGCTATAAAGTATAGGCGCCTAGATAAAAAGTAACGCTATAAAGTACAGGCGCCTAAATAGAAAGTAACCCTAAAGCATAGGCTCCGGCCTAAAAGTAATCTAAAGTTCAAGCTCCTAACTATAAGAATTTTAGAGTATAAGCATCTAGGCCAAAAATAAGACGCCCTAAAATGCGATACTCTTTAATTAGGCCACTAAGGTTTATTATAGAGGACTAACTAAATATTATTTAAAGCCGACTATATCTAGTTTAAGCGCTAAGTAAAGGAGTAAAATAAAGCAAAACTATATCCTAAAAGTATGCTAGCCGCGTACGTATATATATATATCGCGGCCCTCATTTATTTATATAGATACTCTTCTTCACCGCTACTATAATAAAATTAACCACTCTCCTTTAGTATATCTTAACTACTTATATATTTATCTGCCTAAGTTTTTACTTCTATTTTTATTTTTATAATAAAAAACAAAAAGTAATATAACAAACTTTAGTACTAGCAGCCCTCCTCTCATTACCCCAATTTATTTCTGCTATTATTTTAGTTATTATTAATATATTTTGGGATTATATACACTATATATTAAACTATAGTTAATTTTTAGGCCAGAAACAGAACTAATATCCTATTATAGCTAACGCAAGATTACCGCTTATTATTTTATACAGGTTTATAACTATTCCTCTAATTATTAAAGTAATTTATAAAGTAAATTTATAGAGGGGTAAAGCTAATAAATATAGTATACGTCGCTAAATAATATTTTTTTTAAAGTTAATAGTAGCAAGCCAATTTTTACGAGGGTTAGGGTAGTAGTATTCTTATTAAGAATAGCACTCTTTAAACTATAGGTTCTCCCTATATACTCTCTTAACCTTTCCCTCTAACCTATACCTACAGTTTAGTTGCTAAAGTAGGCCATATATCCCTCTTAAAGAGTTCCCACTTTTAGTTTATATTAAAGGTTGGCCTTATTAGCCTTAAAGAGATCTTTATTACCTGCGTATATTTAATTCTCCTTAAAAGCCGTATTAGAAAGCAGCCCGATTTTATAAACTATTAAGGCTCCTATCGCTAAGAATTACTTAATTTATTTACTATAGAGCGTAATAACCCTATTTAAAGACTTACCATAATAGTCCTTATAAACGCCATTATAGTACTCCCTATCCTAGCGTATATATTACTAGTAGCTACTTATAAGGACTATAATATCCCTTTTATAATAGTGAACTTCTCCTTATAGTATATCCGATTTATTACTAACTAGCTAAAGTTTTAAATTACCTACATTAGCTAGAGAAGACCCTAGCAAATTATAGCGTAAATACCTTCTATCACTCTAACCGGTTTATTACCCTCTTATCCCTCCTACTATAAAAGGTCGGATAATAGCCAAACTGCTCTTATAGGCCCTTTGCGGTTTTCTTACTCTTTTTTAAAAGATAGTATATACTAAGATTTTTACTATATGCGAAATAGGATAGAAACAATTGCAATATAAGGAGATTAGTATACACTAGGCTTAACGCCACTCAATAAAGACTTTTAGTATCATTAGTTATTAATATCTTGCTAAATCTATATATACTACTCCTAACAGCTATCTTGCATCTAATATATTAGTTGCATATTAAGATATAATAATATAATTATTTTAGCCATACCTGCTTCTATTATTAAGATGGATTTAGTATATAGCCTTTAATAAAAATATACAATACCAAATATATATCTATTTAAGGCTTACGCCTTATACAGACTTATAGGCGCCTTTTATAATCCTTACTTACTAACTAAACAGGCATATAAAAGAGCCCTATAAAAGTTACGCTAGATTAACTTTAGGAACGCCTAAAAGCTTAGGTTTTTTTTATATACACATTATTACAACTATCGTTACTAGCCTTGCCTCAAGGATATAGGACAATTAATTGCTATAGTGCGGCTATCTAAAACCTATCCTAAGCTATAGAAACAGTATATTACCCATATTAGTAGGTAATTAAAGAAAAAGGATTTCTTTATAATTCCCACTCTTAGATATTATCACGGCACTAACCTAACGCATACTGTTTCACACTATCTCGTACTATTTCCTACTGTTAGCTAGCCCACCACTAGCACCTTAGCGGCCAGCCCTACTATTTATATACAATACCCCCTTTCTACCTTCTTCTCCTCTTTATACTATAACGTAGTTATTTAGTCTACTTTATTATAGCACTATAACAGTTTATAGTATCTCTAATTACGCCCTATCGCGATCTTTATTTTTCCTAGTCTACTATCTCCGTTTTCCTAGTACAATCACAACCTAACGCGACCAACAACACCGTACTACAGTCCCAGACAATCTTAGCACAGTCTCAGCATAGCCTTAGTACAGTCTTAGCAATCTTAGTATTATAGGCAGCCTTATAGATTCCAATTGCCTTACCCAGATCTCTTAGAATAGGCGACTATAATATAGACAACGCCCCACTAACGAACCCTCACAAAGCGCTCGCCCGCCTCCTTAATACCTCCTATACTAATATCACCTAGGCGATTAGAAACGGTTCTAAATACCTAAAGGACCTCAATATAATAGGAACTTTTCAGCAACTCTCTATATATACAGCCTTCTTAACCAGCATTAAGAGCGGCCTTTAAACCGTTTATAGCAAAGGCCAAGCTATAAAGTCTTAACTTAAAAAAGCTTAATACAGAATTAACTCCCTTAAGACACTTAAACTATATATTAAACAATATAAATAGCAAGCTCTTATATATACTAAGACTATATAAAATCTAAGCTCTTAGATTACTATACTTACCAAGACTATTACTAACAAGAACCCTATTACTAGCTCCCCTCTTTTAACTAAGCCCTATAGAAAAAAGCGTAAAGTAAAAGATCCAACCCCGTTTAACGGCAAGGGGTTACCAATTAAAAAGTAAGAAAATTTTAAAATATAAGAAACAAAGATCTAAGGCATTTTCTAGAGAGATATAAAGTGCTTTAAGACCCTAATAGATAAAATCCTCTATATATCAGACATACTAATAGATAAGGCTTATAACTATGTTAAACATGGCCTTAATATACTACGTATATACCTAAATAACCTAAGTAAATAGACCTTTTCTAACTAAGAGTCTATATATATATATATAAGAAGACACTATAAGACTATAGATATAACCCAAGCGGCTAAAAATAAGTTAGATACCTTAAGCTAGGGTAAGCGTAACTACTAGTTCTAAAAAGTAGAGCTTAATAAGTTAATAATTAAAGCAAATAAAACCGAGGAATAAAAAGTAGATTTACTTAAAAAGAATATTTCCTCTAAGATAAAGGACCTAGCCCTTACCCTTAGCTATAAGATTGGCAACGCTAACTATAAAGGCTAGAGTAAGTAGATAGATATATTTGCTTATAACCTATAAAACCATACCCACTATACTAAGCTAAATACCGCTAAGCTAAGTGCCGCTAGCGGCTATTAACTTATATTACTATAGAATAACCTAATAGACCTAAACGCTGTTAAGTTCAGCAGTGGTAGTAATAGCCTCCCTAATAATATCTAAAGACACTATATAAATAACAGACTTTATATAGTGTGTGGTCAACCTAGCTACTAGAAAAATACCCATAACCCCTAGCAAACCCTAAATCCCCTTCTAATACTACTATACCAACCCCCTTCTAGCCGCGGCGGATTCTTTAATAGAGGGGATAGTAATTAAGGTAGTAACTATAGATAAGGACGTAGGTTCGGACATAGAAACCTACCCCCGCAATTTCCTTCCCTAATATAGCCCTAGCCAATGGCCTTATACGCAAACTATAAATAAGTACTCCGTATTACTACCAACCGTAAAACCAGCCACGTTATTAGTAAAGTACCCCCTAGCATATATACACCGTTAGAGACCAATATATTAAAATATACTAGCTAAGACTATAGCCACTAGCTAAGCCCTACAATTCAGCCATTAAAAGGCTAACCCTTAAACTAAGTCGCCTCTAAGGGTTGAAACCATACGGGGAGGAAAATAAAAGGATTAAATCTATACTACTAGATTAAACAAACCTTATTTTAAGCCAGCTGCTATTTAATCTTAGAACAGCAAATAATAATAAAAATTCCATCCTTATTTAGACTTACCTCTCCTTACTACGCAACTTACTCCTAAAAGTATTTATTAAAATAGTAAGCCTTATTAATAGTAATAGTATAGTACTAGCGTTTATAGATAAAGACTTACTTATAAAGAAGCACAATATTATAATAAAAAGACTCCTAATCCTAAAACTACTCCGCCTTACTAACGGACTCCTATTTAGCTTTATTACCTATTACTTTATAGCAAAAATAATAATTGGCCACTATATAGAATCTATACTTTTCTATGTTATAAAGTTATTACCCTTAACATCAGTAATTCTTAGAATGCCCTAGCTTAAAAAGTATAACTTAAGCATAGACTTCCCCGTTTTAGGGCTCAAGTTTAACTCTAATTACTATACCTATAACTACCTCCTATAGCATATCCCTAATTATAATTAAGTAGCACTATATAGACGTATTGCACGGCTAACGTTTAGATACTATTAGTTAATAATAAAAGAGGTACCTAATACTAGTAAGCTAATATATATAGTAAACAGAACAGAGATTTTGGAAAACTGGACCACCGCCTTACCCCTAAAAAACACTGCTCTACCCCTAAGAATATAAACACCGCTAAAACTATAAGTCCCCTATATACACCCGCTTAACCTAGGCCAGCTAATAAAATACCCTACTCTAAGTTATTTACTATACGTATATATAACCACGCGTATAATAGCTAAAGGCATTATAGTTAAGACTAAAACCAGAGCAATTAAGACCTCCCCCCTATAACGCCTAACCTTATATCCGTCTCCTACGCGTACTATATAAGGCTGCCGCCGCGTTTCCACCCCCTAGGGCCAACTAAGCCGCGCTAGCCTAGCTGTAGCACTAGAAAACTAAACACGCCCTAAACTAAACAACAGTAGATGCACTTATACTATTAATTTCACCTAGTTCTATAAATAAAAAGGCGTAAAGGTAATAAGGATTTATATAGTAAAGCTAGTAGAACTAGTTAAATAAGAAAAATACTAATAGCTGCTTAAAGAGCTGCCTATAGGCCTAATAGAAGTACCAAACCTATTAGAAAAATCTTTCTACCGGCTAATAGAAGGCGACTATATAATAGAGGAAGCCTATAAAGCGCTACCCCCTTATTTTTATAATTTTCTTAAAATAAACCTAAAAACTAAGCCTAAATCTCTATACCAGAAGATAGCCAATACTAATATTAAAAAATTCCTAAAAGGCAAACTAGGATTAACCCGTAAAGACATTTTATAATACCTACTAAAGGAATTCCGCGAATATATTAAGCACTTTCTCCCTAAGAATGTAGATAAGCTGCCTCCTTACCAACTATAGAACTATAAAATTAAGATTATCCCTAGAAACTAGGCCCTATACTATAAAAATAAACCACTTTTACCTACTAAACTTAGGTATATAAAAAAGTAGATAAATAAGATACTAGATAAGGGTTTTATCTATAAATTAACCTTACTAGCCGCAGTACCACTCCTCCTTACTATAAAACCTGGCGGTAGTATAAGAATCTACTATAACTATAAAGGCCTAAATATAGTTACTATTAAGAATTGGTACCTATTACTACTAGTCTATAAGATACTTAACACACTCTATAGTGCTAAGTACTTCACTAAGCTTAATATAATTACTATATTTAACCGGATCTAGATCGCGGAAGGCTATAAGTGGCTTACAGCATTTATTACCTGGTTTAGACTATATAAGATATTAGTTACACTATTTAGTCTCTATAATGCGCCCGCTATATTCTAGAACTATATTAACTATATCTTATACAACGCCCTTAACAACTACTACACTATATACCTTAATAATGTCCTTATCTTCTCTAAAAATATATACTAAGTATATAAAATATATAAATAAAATCATCTAGAGACTTAGTAATACCGGACTCTAGATTAATATTAATAAGTCTAAGTTTTATACTACAAAAACAAAGTACTTTAGCTTAATTATCTTAACTAATGGCATAACTATAGACCCTAAAAAGGTACAGGCCTTGTAGGAATAGAAGGACCTAATATTAATTAAAGAACTATAACAATTTCTTAGCTTCGCGAACTTCTACTAACGATTTATCTAAGGCTACTCTACCGTTACTATACCTATAATAAAACTCCTAAAGAAGAATATTGGATAGCTATAGGGACTAAAATAAGCTAAATCGTTTAAGGCCCTTAAGGGAGCCTTTACCTTAGCACCAGTACTAGCATACTATAACTATATAAAGAAAATAGTGGTAGAGATAGACGCATTAAATTAGGCTTCTAGCGGAGTCCTTTCCTAGTATAATAATAATAGTAAATTAAAACTAGTTGCATTCTTCTCTATAAAGCACTCCGCGCTAGAGTATAACTATAAAATCTATAATAAAGAACTCTTAGCTATTATAAAGGCTTTAGAGAAATAGCGTCCTAAGCTATAAGGGACTAAGGAGCTATTTAAAATTATTACCAACTATAAAAACCTATAGACGTTTATAACTACTAAGCAGCTAAATTAGCGCCAAGTCTAGTAGGCAAAGTTCCTTTTATAGTTTAACTTTATAATTATATATAGACCCAGCAGTAAAGCTATGCTCCCTAACGCCCTAAGCTAGCTACTAGGAATAAGGCCTAAGGACGCTAATAACAAACGCCTCCGCTACTAAGCCCAAGTTATTATACCGCCCTAGAAAATTAACCCTATAATCCTAGAAGAATTACTATATAAGTCCCGTAACTCTAATAATGCGGAGTTTATAGCCGCTCTAAACCCTAAAATAGCCGAAAAGTTACTAGATAAGTTAATCCGGTTAGAATACTAGGAGAATAAACTCGTAAAAGATATAATAGCGGCCCTATATAATTAGAAAGCTCGCCATTAGCTAAAGAAGATTAGGAAATTACTTTGTTGCGATAAGTTAGAATATAGTATTATTAACGGACAGATCTACTTCCACTAACGTCTCTTTATCCCTAACGCCTTAGACCTCTACCTAGAAGTTATCTATCGCTCTTATAGTAGCGGCCCTGCTAGTTACCCCGGCCGGGTTAAGACCCTTAACCTCTTAAACCAAATATACTAGTGGCCAGGAATCTCCTAATTTATAACTACCTTCGTTAAAGACTATACCCTATATTTTTGCACTAAAACCCCCTATTCTACCCCGCCCGGTTTCCTAAAGCCACTAAAACTACCTACTCGCCTATAGACTAATATTTTAATTAACTATATTATAACGCTACTAGTATACTAACGCCATAGTAAGGTATATAAATATATCCTTATTATTATAGACCGCCTAACTAAAATGCGACACCTTATTTTAGTAATAGCACTCTTAATAGAGGAGCTAGTTAACGGCTTTATTAATAACGTATATAAGCTCCACGGTATACTAAGCACGATTATCTCCAATTATAGCATATAATTTATTAGCAACTTCTGGCGACGACTAAGTAAACGCCTTAAGACAACCTTAAGACTAAGCTTAGCCTAGTACCTAAAAATAGACGGCTAAACTAAAATTATTAACGCTGCCGTAAATAAGTACCTCTATACTTTTGTTAGCTTTATATAGAATAACTAGGTTAACTAAGTTAATAAGAGTATAGGCATCTCCCCATTTTTTATAAACTATAGCTTTAACCCTCGCCTCGGAATTAAGCCTACTAGCCCCTACCTACTAATACTATTAGTATAAGTAAAAAAGGAGTTCTTCCGCGCAGACTCTATGGCTAACCGCTTTAAGCGGATATTAATATAGCTTAAGGCCCTAGCTCGGATTTTATAATAACGCTATAAAAATAATACTAATACCTATAGGGATAAGAGCGCGCTATTCTACGAAGGCGATATAGTTATAATTAGCTTAGAAAATATAAAGATAAATAAACCTAAGAAGAAATAGGACGACAAATAGGACGGCTTATACCCTATACTTGCAGTATACTAAAGGGCAGTTATAGTAGACCTCCCGGACCATATCTAAGTAAATAAATCCTTCTATATATCTAAGGTCCGCCTCTAAGCTGTAAAAGAGATCCCTAGCTAAGCAAATATTAATATTATAGAGCGCCGCAATATATAAGGATGAGTAGCAGAGAGAGATAATGACGGTAATATAGAAGATAAATAGGAGTTTAAGAAAATCCTTAATATACATAACAAAGACCCCTAAGGCCTAACTTATAAGATTAAATGGAAATACTATAAGGATATAACCTAGCAGCTAGAAGAAAACCTAAAGGGTTAAAAATAGGCTATACAGCGCTTCTATAAGCAACACCCTAAAAAGCTAGGACCCCTAAACTAGGCATAAGATAAGGAAAAGTCACGCTAAGGTTATAGCCAACCACTATATTAAAATTTGTAGTGGTTAAAATGTTATAGAACTTTAACTAGCGGTCAAAGTTATCTAATTAGCTAGATTCTTGCTAAGAAACGCCACGCGGACTAATTTAGGTAGTAGTATAGAGTTCTGCCAACCTTACTCACTAAACTAACCAATTAGGATTTTCTATACCCGGTATGGAAAATCGCTATTAGCTCGGTTAAGGGCGGTAAGCAGAACTAATATCTTTATAGTAAAAAACAGGCAACCCTAAATACTGCCTATTTTAGAGTTATCTATTTAGTTTAGGGACTAAACCATCTAGGGGAAAGGAGTACTGTTACGGCACTAACCTAACGCATACTATTTCCTACTATTGGCTAGCCCACCACTAGCACCTTAGTGGCCGGCCCTACTATTTATATATAATACCCCCTTTCTACCTTCTTCTCCTCTTTATACCACAACGTAGTTATTTAGTCTACTTTATTGCAGCACTATAACAGATATATTAATTTTATCTTACTACCTAAAGTAATATAAGAATATTCTAGCTACTATTAAGTTAATTTTATAGTACACCTTAACTACGTTACTTAAATTTTAGCTTACTAAATACCTTAATTAATAGGTACCTTAGCTAAATTATATAGCCGCTCTAATTTAACAAAATCTTCTTCGTCTATATCGACTTAAGATTAGTTAAAGTTAAACTTAGCTAGGCTTTCCTAAGGAACACTTCAATACGCTAGAGGTAATTAATAATCGGTATACCGATTTTCGTCCCCTTAGTTAAATACCTAGTTAGTTAATTATATAAGGTAGTATCTTCTATATCTAGGGTATAGGCGTCATAGTCTAAGAAAGTTTAGGGGGCTTCTTATAAAGATAAAGATATATATTTTTCCTAAACAACTATATAGAAATAAGGAGGCTTTATAATAGAGTAAGGGAGCCTTATAAGTAAGTAAGGGAGTAAAAGAGCTTTATAAAGAAATTAGTAAAAACGGCTTAGCTAGCAGATATATATATAAAGTTAAGTTATTTAAAAAACTATATTCTAAATCCATTAACCAAGATCTAGATTTTATTTATAGAATATATTCTAAAAATAAAATTAATAAATTTAGAAACTGGGATATAAATATATTTTTATTATAATTTAGGTTAAGTAAGAACATAGGGCGAATAATTATAAAGTAAAATAGTATTATATTATTTAAATGTCTAATAAATATTATATTTTGCTAGCGTAAAATTATATATCTCCTCCTCTGTTATTTCTCTCTCTTTTATGTTTTAGGCTCTTTCCTATACCTATAAAATAAACTCCATAGATTTTATCTAAGTAACTTCGCAACTTCTAAGGATTCTAGAAGGTATACTTACATACTAAACAGTCTACTAGCCCCTTAGGTAACTTATTTATATGCTAATTAATATATATATTAAAGTAACGCGGCTTTAGAAATTGTTAATATTCTAATTAGCTAAAGCAAAATAGGCAGCGCCTAGTAACAGCGACAATTTTATAAGTATATACGAGGCCGCAGAATATAGAAGGGGTTTAAAGGTGGCTAGAATAATAATTAGCCCAATTTAAGTCTAATTCTATTTATAAAGAACATTTATAGTAGAAATATACGCTTATTAGTAAAGTTAGCTTATATAAAACGCTATAGTCCTAAAAGAGGTATAAGCTAAGCTTAATATAGTTTTCTATAGGGCGGAGGCACCCGTTCTATAAATAATACTTTAAGGCCGTAGATAGCAAATAGCTAGTAATATAAAATACAACCTATTTGGCGATATTAATGCTAATATATACTTAAATAAAGTAGAGCAGCTAGCCTAAGGGCATTTTAGCATATAGTCTTTAAGTCACGCTATTAAAATTTCCCTAGTAGCTAAAGCTTTACTCTCTTAGCAGTAATAGAGTAGATATAACTTTATTAAAATCCTATTAAAAAGATAAGCAAACGCCTTCCTATACTAAGCTAAAGTCTTACCTTAAAAGGCTCTTTTTATACTATAGACAGCAACCTATAATATTAGGCTCAGCCTTTAGAAAATAAACGGTATATTATACGCCATTTGCTATTTTTACTAACGGTTAAATAACTTTACTAAGGGTATAATGCTAATTACGATAGAAGCTGTAAATAACTTTATATCTTAAGGGCTTATATTTTAGTAGACATTTAAGGTTTTAAGGTAATTCGATATCTCTAAGCTTAGCTTTAAAAGTTTAAGCACTAGTAACCTCTATAGGAACTAAGTTCGACTATAAGAGGCTTAAAATTTACTCTTTTTATCCTCTTGCGAATATAACTAGCTTAGTAATAGCTTATCTAATAGCTTTTGTTAGTTTTAAAATGTTAGTATAAAACTATATAAATAATATATTACCTTACTTTTCTATATATTTACTTCTTTCCTATAGGCTCTATAATTATTCTTTAGCAAGGCCGTTAATATACGCTTATAGCACCCGCGTTTTACGAGCTCTTTAATTATATCTTATAGCACTACTAGTTTTATTACAGAGTTGGCCGCTATACTCCCTATAGGGCATATCAGTCGCAGTATAAAAACCTTATCTATATCCGCATTAAAGAATAATTAGAAGAATATATTTAAGGTATTAAATTAGAGTAAAGATAGATCTAATATACTTTAAATTTCCTTAATAACGCTATCGGCGATTATAAGGGCTAGAAAAAGGGTAACTAAATATATATCTCGTTTAAATAGATTATCTATAAGCACTATTATAACCCTAATTATAGTAAGGAGCAGTTATAGGTATATTATAGGTAAACCTACTTATTTAATCGCTTTTTTGATTTAGGTTCTGTACTATAATTTAATAGTAATAAAAAACGCATACTATATTAATACGTAGTTACAAATAAGCTAAAATCCTAATAGTGGAGTCCTTTTAGGAAATAGTAGGTTGCCTATAATCTATAGTAAATTAAAAGTAAAAGGATAAATATTAATTAAATCCGAGATTAAGGATACTCGTAGGAATATTTATCTTGCGCCTAAAGAAAGTAAAAAATATCTCTAATAGCAGACGTTAAGGCTTTAGGCTTAATCTAATAAGCAAGCACTTTAGAGGATAGTTAGTAAAGGTTTAAAGGTAGCTATTAAACCGCGGAGTTAGCGCAGTCTGCTATAGGTGGGAATAAAAATAAAAACTAAAGAAGATAGCAATAATAAAGAGAGCTAATAATAATTCCTTTATTAATTAAAGGCAGAATAGGCCCATTAAAGGCCTATTAGAAGGGCTATTAGAACGCTTAAAGAAATAGTAAATAATAAATTTAAAAGTTTAATTATTGGCGGCAATAGCATCGTGTAACTTCCTAAATTTTTAAAAAAAGCCTTATTATTCTAGTCTTAGCGAATACAATAAGATATAGGGCGTAGGTGGGAAGAATATAGGCGCTACGGCTTAATCCTTTAGTGCTGCTTTAAGCGCCAAAACTATATAAATTAGGATCTTAAATATAGCATATTTACTTAAAAAAGGACAATAAATAATAATTTTTTAAAAAGGGATAGTAAGTAATAGAAATAGGCGGTGAATTTTTAACAAACAGTGTGGATGTACAGCGTTTTCAGGTCTATAACTAATCATACCTATTAGTTTTAGTTTGTTTTATAACGTATAAAGTTTTAATATAGCGGGGCTCTTACGCAATCTACTAAAAGATCGCCAGATATCTCTTAAATAAGGCTACGCCCCTATAACTTAATACAATATAAAATTAAGAGGCAGCTAGTATAAAGATAGGTAGAAAGAAAATAAAGAAGAGAATAATACTAGAGTTAGCGACAATAGTTTACTTAGCATAAGGAAGTTAACCGCAGCCTTTACTCTTTCTTAGTAACTAGTCTTTTAATAAAAGTCAAGTATATATAGTATTAAAGTCTATATCATTATTCTTTCTAAGCAGCAGCTAAACCACTAGTATATATATCTTATCTATTAACCCTACTAGCCACGTATTTAATAAATATATTTCTTTTATCTTATACTAGCCCTCCACTGCCCACCAAAACAGCGTTTTACTATATTTATCCTTAGATTTCGCGTTAACGCCGTCCTTAAGCAACAGTTTTACTAGTCTTATATACCCATTAAGCAGCCTATAAGAGTAGTGTCCGACTATTACTATCCTTAAAATTAGAGTTAACGCCTTTCTATACAAGTAGTAGCTTTACTATCCCCTCTTATCCACACTCTATAGCCTATAAAAGTGGAGTCCGACCTTTAATATCGGTAGAGTTTAGGCTAATACTATCCTTTATCAGCAATAGCTTTACTATTACCTTATACCCGCGTTTCGCAGCCGCTAATAATAGTATTTAATTATAGAAGCCTGGTCCTCGAAATCGGACTCTGCACCTGTACGTAGTGAGGCCTACAAACCTGCTGGTCTTCGGACTTAGCAGAGCTAACGCAGAGACGTTATACAGCTATGGGTAGGATCTGGTGGTTGTCAAAACGTTATAGGGGGTAGTAAAAAGTTTTCACATGGGATGGTGAGATCTCGAAAACCACCACTACTAACGGTGCCCCCTTCTTAGTAGACTACTGCTATGTTTTCCTATTCCAACCCTATATAATCCTCGCGGATACATACGGAATTTAACGTCCCCTAACCCCCAATTAAAAGCATTAATAACCTTATATTAATAAATAAACGCGGATAAACGAACGAACGAGCAAATATACGGCCCCTCTTAACTCCTAGGGCGATCGCCCGCGGAGCATGCGGTCACTCGCCGCCTTACTGCCGTACTGACTGGCAGCCGGATCACAAGATATGGTTTTCCTCGTCTCCTCTTAACGGAGTGGTAACCCTTAGAGAGGGCCTAGCAACTAGGGCCTAGGCATAAAAGATACCCGGAGTACATATACACACATCCCGCTCGCTGTTTAGTATTAGGTGGTTAGAACGGATAAATCCCCCTTACGCCTTCGATAGGCCCTAGGGGGGGGGAGGTATGGCGTATATAGTAATGGTTAATAAGAGATAGCACATAGGGGACGGTTAATAATATAGGAAACGATAATAATAATACACGGCGATCGATCGGTAAGGCCTGGCTAGGACGTGGTGAACCCTAGCTTAGAATAAGCTAGAGAGGGAAGTAGTGGTACCTAAGGAGTTCAAAACATCCAAGGAGACAGGACGTAGCCGTAGGCCCGCAGAGCCGCCGCTACGGACGGACATAGCAAATCGGGGTTTTTTATCCTACTGAGGTGGCTTATAGGGTTTTTCCTCCCCCAAACTGCAGGGGTTTTCTTCCTGTAAATACACAAGTTTTCCCCCCTGTAACAGAGTAGTCTGCGTAGGCCGCGTAGGATCCGTATTAGACGTTAATTAAAGAATTATTATTAATTATAGAAGCCTTTAGGATTTAGGCTAACACTATCCTATACAAGTAGTAACTTTACTACTCCCTTATACCTGTTTATCGCGGCCTATAACAGTAGTATATCTTTAAGAGCGCTCTTAGGATCTAGGTTAACCTTATCCTATATAAGTAATAGCTTTACTATTACCTTACTTCTATATTCTACAGCTAATAATAGTAGTATAGCCCCAAATTTATCCTCGGAGTTTAGATCGATGTTATTCTATATAAGAAGTAGCTTTACCACCACCTTATAACCGTTACTCGTAGCTAGTAACAGCGGCGTCTAACTAAAATCGTCCATTACTTAAATATTAGCTCCTAATTCCAGTAGAATATAAAACTCCACTTCTTATCTATATTCTATAGTCTATAATAATGCCAAACTTTTAAAGCGCTGTGGTAATTTATTTATTAATAAAAGCAGTGGTATTTCTAGACAAAGAGAGATATGTATATTAGCTCCATACTATTAGGATCTAAATAATTAATAAAAACCTGGTAGTAAAAGGCTTACTATCTAAGTAGCTAGCTATATAGTAGTATTAAAGTATATTTTAAGGATATAAGTCCTATAACTCAGCCTAGCAAATATAAGGTAGATTACCCTTTACTATAAAAGGGTTTAAAACATATCTATAAAAGAAGAGGTGGCGTAAAAGGTATTTATTTTATTAGACCATTATTACTTATTTTTACTAAACGTTAAATATAAAAAAATATTTTAAAGTTAGGATTAGGGATTTAGAAAACCAAAAATAGAACTAAAAAACAGAAAAACAATAAGGATTTCTTTAGTCTAGACCTATAGAGGAGAGGCCAAATAGGCCTCTTAGATAATAGACCTATTAGCTAATAGTTTTAGCAAAATACCCTAATATACTTATACTTATAACAAACCCCCTAATATTAAATAAATAATTTTTCTATTAGTATGGATTTATAGAGCTTATAAAGCGCTTAAAAATAATAGCACTTTTATTTAAATATCCTAAGGATAAGTAATATTATATAGATATAAAGCTTAGCAGAAGCTCTATATAAAGCTCTATATATAAAGGCTCTGCGCTAAGTAAGCTCTATACTAAGCTTTATATATAAAGGCTCTGTATAAAGCTCTACAAAGGCTCTATATAAAGCTCTATATAAAGCTTATATAAAGCTCTACACCTAGCTTATACTGGATATCCTTAGGAAAACTAATCTATAGGGCGTAGGCTAAGTCTACTAAGGGGTTAGTTAATGTTATAATAGAATATAAAGGAAAAACTTACACTAAAGGGGCTGCTTACTGCGAGCTCCCTCCTATTTATAAAGTAGGGGCGTATATGGAATTCTTACAGGAACTTTACTATAAGTTCTATTTTTTAGTTTTTCCGGCCTTAATAATATACCGCATAGAAATGCCTCCCTAAGGAAGTCTAGATAGTTTATAGCCTAGATTAAGATCTCTTAACTTAAGGGAAGCATAGGAACTGCCTACTTACTTCTAATTTTCGACCTCTTATTCTATCTCATCTTTTTATTTTCTTACTTTCTCCTCTTTTATAAAGGCGATATATTATTAATAAACAATTTTAAGGGTAATATAATAAGGTAGACAGAGCTTTACTTACGGAATTATCGCTATTCTTATTCTATCTCTTCTTTTTATTCTCTTACTTTCCTCTCTTTTATAAAGGTAATGCGTTATTAATAAACAATCTTAAGGGTAATATAAAAAGGCAGATAGAGCTTTACTTACGAAATTATTATTATACAAGTCTATTCTAAATCCTTCGTCTATTAGGATCCTTTACTTCCAACTATTTATCTCCTTTTACTTATAATACCTCTCCCCTTAGTCTTAGTAACTCTACTTATCCTCTAAACTGCTAGTCACTTATTTACTAGTTTTATAACATCTTTTAATACTTATTAAAGAAAGATCTAAACTAATATAATAGGTTTCTATAAGGGGTGTATAAAGTAATACTCTTCTTTATAAGGTTGTATAGTTCGTTCCTCTTTAGTATTAAGGAATATCTTATCTAAGTATAAACGTTAAGAAGATTTTATATCTAAAAAGTGATTTAAAGGAGTTACGGCTGCCTTATTTCTAGGTTATAAAACTTTAAGCTCTAGGCCAAGTTAAGAAAAAAGTATTTAACGTCTACAGAGGGCTGTAAGAGGGGAAAATAAGATCTTTAATATTTAGCTCGTTAGTATTTAGTGCCTAATAGTTAACTATTTAATAAGACTAAGAGAAAAATATAACAATAGCTAAAACAACCAACGATTATAATAGGGAAGAGGTAAGTACTAAGTAAAGTATAGAACGTTATATATATACCATTAACGGATAAAGCTAAAAAGGCTAAGTAACCTATTTTGAATAAATATATAGGTTAGGGAGAGGACTGCTAAGCTAAATAGTAAGAGACTGCTAAAGAAAGCATAGGGAGATATAATTTATTAGCCGGATAAGGGCACTATCGAAGCTATTACGGATAGGTACTCTGGCAAATTAGTCTAGTAGCACTTTATTACAAATTTAGACAGGCGGTGGCTTTACTAGTTTAGGTAGTAAAACAAAGGTTAGATAGATATTACCTTTATTAACTTAATTTAATAAATAACTATAGGAACAGAATTGCAAATTTCTTATATTATAGTAAGGGCGGTCTAACCAAAATATAAGAAAGTTAATTATAATTACGTATAGAAATCTAATCTACTAATAGTGGGAATTTATAACACCTGTAACTACTATTAAATCCCGCTAGAAAAAATATAAGATAAACATTAATTGCATAACGGTAGTCTCCATTTTCTCTATTTCCTTAATTCCTCCTAGCTTAAAGAAATGCGGACTTATAATAATGTTACAGTCTTTATTAAAATTGTCACAGGTATAGAAATATATTTATTCTTCCTTGCTAAATATATAAATCAGTTTATACGCGATATTAATTATAACTTTACTATTTAAATAAAAACGCTGACAAAGCTTACGGTAAGCGGCCAACCCAAGTAGTAGATCCCCCTAAAATTGTTCTATTTAGGCTTTAGTAGCGCTAGATAATAAACTAGTAATATAATAAGGGGGAACATTTTCCTGTATAATCTAAGAGTATAAATAACGGTAGATCCTATTTAGTAACTTAGTTTTATAAACTAGTAAAAAAAGAGAAAAAGGAGGAGGAGATATTAATTCTAGATCTATGTTAACAGATAATTTGCTAGCAGTTATTAAGCGTAGATTAATAGTTAATATATTATCTTTACCGGTATATTAATTTAGGGAAGAGGATAGTTTAAGGTGTTTAATACTACTATATAGTATAATGCAAAGGTTTAAAACAGATATTATTTAAAAAAAAAAAGACCTATAAATATTAGTAATTAAAAGAAAAGTAGTTTGTAAAGGTATACCTAGTTTATATTATAACCTTATTCCGGGAATTTTAATAATACGCCTATAGCTATACTAATCGCGATAATAAAAAATCCGTATAAGCTAGCTTACAGCTAACCCTAATCTCTAATTATTATGGCTTATAAGCCAAATATAGACTTGTAGTAGTCTATATAGAAGGAAAGGATAATTACGCTCCTAAGGAGAAGGATGGCCAGTATTCCACAATATACCTTAATTTTTATAACAGCAGTTCCACTTTAGCAAAGCCAGTGTTAGAGCCCTAATTTAGAATTTTTATATACATAATCGCAAAAAATATTGTTAAAAATACCCCTAGTACTATAATAACCGAACTCCTAAGCAGATATACCCATCTTAAAATACCTATAAGGGATATATTCTTTACACTTAAGGGAAGAAAAATAGCTGCTGTAAAAATCTAATTAGGTATTAGTTATATATAAAGGACTTAGGCTTTATACTTACCTTTAAAATAGTTATAAGAAGCAACGCGGCCTTTAGGAGGGCCTAGTTTAACTTATCCTACTACCTAATACCTAATAATAATCTGTATACTATAGTAAGGATAATAAAATATACTGCGTTATAAGTAATTAAATAAGGCGTAATATAGGTTATAAAAGGGCTTTTAGTAACAAGAATGGTGTAAGTACTACTAAAGATCGCGACTACGTAAGCTATAAGTATAATAATAATAAGGGGAAGAACAGAATCTATATTAATAAGTATACTATATATTAGCCTTAGTCTAATACTATAGAAACGGGGCAAATAACGATTAGCCTAACACTTTAAGTAGTAGGGTGTAAATACGGGGGAATACAAAGTAGAGAGAATTAGTAAGGCCTTAAGGTAATGGGGTAACTATATAGTTAATATATATCTTTAGCCACTGGGGCGTAATTACTCTATATATTACTAAGCGTCCGTTCTCCCCTTACTACGCTATTTAAGATTTAGATATATCTAAGGATTAATTAAGAACTACCCTCCTCTATAAGCTAAAGTTAGTTTCCCTAATAAAGAGATATTATAATAGTAATCACCTCTTTCTTTTTTAGGGAGCGCTAGTAGAGTATACCGTAAATATAAAACTAAGATTTATACTTAACGTCTATAAAGCCGCTTGCCGATTCCTATTAAGGCGTTAAAATCCTAGTTTAAGAAGGTATATCTATAGCTAATAGTTTAGCCCCTTTAATCTTACAGCACATCTCACTCTAATTAAAGGGTATAGCAAAGAATAAGGTTAATTCTCTCTACTATAAATAGTAGAGATTAATTAACTAATAGAGATGGCTTAAAAAAGTATATACTTACGGATTATAGATATTCTAAAATACTTATATAAAAGGAATATCGATTAATAAGCATATCGCTAAAGGTTAAAGTCCTATATATATATCCCGTTGCTATATTGCCTAAATTAGCGCACTAGCGCTAAAAAACCCCTATTACTAAGTCGCTAAGTTTTTTTTTAAAAACTTAATAACTTAGCGATAGGGTCCTAACCTAAGATATTCTCAACCCCCTTATATTAACTAGACCTTTTAATAACTTACCGGCCATTATTATAAGTTTATTTATATCTTTAGACTTAGGTTATATTTTAGGTCTATTTATAGATATTCTTTTTAATACCATGCCTTTAGAAATCTAGCGTTGTCTTCCTTAATTACGTTTAGCCTCTAAGAGGCTTAATATATTACCTTTAAAACTTATTTTACTACCTTCTAAAAATAAAAGCACTTAAGGGGATAAGGCTAACCCGCTAGCTACCTCTAGCTATAAATATATCTAACGTCTTTCCCTACCTACTTTACCTTCCTTAGAGTACGAAGGCACTAAAGAGAATAAGGCCAGTTATTTAGCTACCTTTAACTATAAACTAACTATATAACTTTTCCTAACTACTCTACCTCCTTTAGAATATAAAAGCACCTAAGAAAATAAGACTAGTTATTTAGCTACCTCTAACTACAAACCTACTTTACCTCCTTTAGAATATAAAAGTATGCAAAAGAATAAGGCTAGTTATTTAGCTACCCCTAACCGCGAACCTACTTAACTTTCCCTTCCTACTTTACCTCCCTTACTTACTATTAATATTAAAGAACTAGATAAAAACACTAGTTATAAAAAATTAATCCTAAAATTATAATTAAGCCTTAAAGAAATCCGTGCATATATTGTAAATAGAGCAGCTTTACTTTTTTTATTAATAAAGAGGGGAAAATAAAAGATTAGAGGACTAATAATATAGTTAAATTTAACGGCTATAATTTACCTAGAAGACGTTTTTAAACTTACCTTACTAATTAAAACTTAGCAAATAATTTTAATTAGTAGGAAATAGCCACTTACGGCAGATTAAAACTTTAGATATTAATTAAGGATCTATTTACTTTTGTAAAAGGCAAACATATAAAAGAATTCTAGAGATTAAAGAACTTTTTTTAAAGAGCCTATAGCTAGACAACATCTTCTATTTAGGATTAAGCATTTTATTATCTAAGCTAGTTTAAAGACCTCTAGAATATCAGCTCTTATATTTTACTTTATAAGAGATTTCTAAATAATAAATATAAGCAAGGCACCCCTCTTTATTCAATAGCTACAGAATAGACAATATCCCGAAATTTTAACATTTACATAGGAGATAATAAACTAGTTTAATTAGTATAAGTTAATCTATATAGGTAGGGTATTTAATAAGTTAGTATTTACTCCCCTTGTAAGTATCTCTTTTTTTATATTCCAGTAAGAACAGTAAGTTAATTACCCTCTAAACTATATTAGTCTAGCCTAGTTAAGCTTAGCTAAATAAGTCCTCCCCTTTCCTTAGCCGAGTAGGAAACGAATCTACTTAAACTCTAAACTTTAGTTAAACTATTTATTAGGAGGTAGCTCTAACTAGGAAACGGATAATAAATAAGATTACTAATTAAATTAGCTAGAAGGCTAGAATGCAGGGTAGTTAAAAATACTTACAGTAGTTATAAGTTAGTAGGTAGAGAGTATATAAATATATAAGAGTATAATAGTGCTTCTAGATAGCAAACCTTTAACTTATTAAAGGCCATAGAACATCTTCTCTATAATTAATTAAATAACATCCTTAAACCTTTAAGCTAGTAGGCGAATCCCTTATACTACGCCTTAGTTAAGAACGCTTATTATAAAATTTCCCTACCCCTTTTAATACCCTTAGCAACCTTACGCAAATTTTACTAGCAAGCAGCGATAGCAAGAAAATAAGTTTTATTACTCTATAATAGGCATATAAGGGTAACACCGCCATTAATATACTACTAGCAAGCAGCGATAACATAGAGATGAGGTTTAATGCTCTATAATGGGGATATAAGCCTAATACTGCCATTAACATTCTACCAAAAAGCAGCGATAGTAAGAAGGTAAGTTTAACTGCTCTATAATAGGCATATAAGGGTAACACTACTACTAATATACTACTAGTAAGTAGCAACAATATAGAGATAAGGTTTAATACTCTAGAATAGGGATATAAGCCTAATACCGCCATTAACATTCTATCGGAAAGCAGTAATAGTAAGGAGGTAAGGTTTAATGCTCTATAATAGGTATATAAGGGTTATTCCTAAACCTAAGCTTTAAATTTTTAATATAATATAATTATTTAACTATTTATAAAGTAGAACTAGCAGTAATGCCTAAGCTTATAAAAGAAACTGTTATAATTACACTAATACCGCCTTCGCTCCCTTTCTATTTAACATATTACAGCCTAGCCTAGCAATAACCCTAACTGCTCTTAACTTTTAGAACCTTATTACTATCTAAGACCTATAAGTCCCTATAATAGCTAAATACTAATATATAAACAACCGACTTATATAGATAGTATATTTAAGTATACTTCCCTATAAAATAGAGTATTAGGCCTATTATAAGGGAAATATTATCTACTTTAACCCCTAGCCTATAAAGTATTTCTAGCATCTTTAATCTTAGTATCTTATTTACGTTAGCCGTCTAACTTACTCTATAGAAGTAAGGTAAAGTAAACGTATAGTTATAGCATATTAACGCGCTTAAGAGCTTTTTATAGTCTTACTTAGACTAATAAAAGGGCTTATAGATATTTTGCTAGTTTATATAATCTTCTTAATTGTCTTCTTAAGGCTAGACTGTGTAAAGTCTATATACTTTACTTTAATAATGGGTATAACAATATTACTTTCTAGGAGAGCTTTCTTAAGCAGTTTATTCTTACTTATACTTACGCTATTATATCCAAATTTGGTATAAACGCTACTGGGAAATTTAACTTAGTAGTAGGGCAGGCGGTTTAAAGGGGCAGGTTTTATTAGGCCTTTTACTTTTTAACCTCCGCTAAATAGTAAACGTATATAAATATTAAAATGCTTAGTATCTTAAACAAGCCTTAAACATTCTATGCCCCAACGCTTAAGTAAACGTTACTATTAATACTTAGGCTTTACTATTTTTGTTAGTAAGGATTTAGTAGTAATATTTTTAATACCTTAAATACACCGCTAAAGGTAAGCAACTATATAACCCGTATCTCTCTACCTGCAATAGGCTATTAACCCTTTATTTTCCATAGGTATGCTTATAACTATTACACTATATAACCCTTAAACAATCTCCGCTACGTATAGTACCCTATAATTAATATATATAATAGCTGCTGTATAGGCCGCTATATACATTAGACGCCTAATATCTTATCCTATATAAATATATTTGCACCACCTTTCCTACCCTTTATAATATTTAGTAGCCTAAATATTATATATAGCTATAATAAGATCTACTAGCAGTATATAGCACGCGACCTTTAACCGGTCTTTATCGCGCGCGGCATCCTCTAAATAACATATATATAGCTATTAATTTTGCTTACTAATTCTTATTTAATCCTAAAGGCAATACTTTTAGGTAAGTAGCTCTATAACTAGCGTCTCTATTTAGAATAAGATACTAATATCTTACCCTCCGTAGTCGTATATGCAAATTCTCCCTAAACTCCCTTATATTTAGTGCCTTTTAATTTACACCCTACTTTAAGAATACTGTTATTAAGTAGCGTATATTTACTAAAACCGGCGGCAGAGTAAAGAACTTAAAGGCGGCACAGAATAGGCTTTTATAAATACATTTATAGCGTCTTCTTATCTTATACCGTCTGGCAATCCCAATTTAAGCCTTAAACATCATTTTTAACCTTTATTAATCTTTACTACCCATAATACTAATAGCGGCCCTATATTCTATAAGTGTTTAGGGTATAGCTAGACGCGAGATAGTATTTACGCAAGTTTTTTATGGCCTTATAGTCTTTAAATATATATTAGTAGCACCTCCTGTCCGCAATCTAGCCTTAACAATTCTAAGACAAATACTTACTGGTTTTCGTTACCTGCCGTATATATATATAGGTTAGATTAATCTTTCTAAGCCTAAGCACACCGCAATTAGCGCGCCCTTTACTATTCTTTATACGTTAGAAGCTAAGTCTTAAGTTAGTACTATAATATAAAAGGCTACTAAGAAACCCGTACCTTCTCTATTAAATCCTTTATATTACGACCTATACCTTACAATTTTAGTAATAGCACTAGTTACTACGCGCTAATCTTAACGATTTATACGTTTCTACCTCTAACTAATATTTTCTCAAGCTGACATTAATAGAAAACTATAGTTTCCTTACTCCTATCGGCATAACTATATTAGTATAATACCGTTAACAATAGACTTTAGACTAGTTCTCTATTAGTTTACTAATATTTACTTTTGCTATATACTACTAATATTTTATAGCAATAGCTAAGGCTATATTTTAGGCATATTAGGATATATATATTAACGTTTAGGATAAGGTAGTTAAAGGTCACTACTATACTATTGCCGTAGTTTAGTTATATAGTTATATTATCTTATCTAAAGAGTATTACTATAAATAGCGGCCAACGGGCGCTTATTGCGGTAATGGTTAAGAGGGTATAGTTAAAGGCTTATATTATAAACTAAAAGTAAGGACGGCCTTAGAATTTAATACTCTTAGCTAAGCTAAGCTTAAACCAAAAGTAGAGGCGGCCTTAGAATTTAATACTTCTAGCTAAGCTATGCTAGTTAATTACTAAGCTTTCTATAGAAGCAGCGTCTTTACTACTACTAATAGATTCTTAACTACTTTTTAGTAATTCGTTTTACTTAATATAATCCTATTACACTAATCTAATATTTAACTATATGTTTATATTTTTATATAGACTTGCGTATAAAGTAACGTAAAATTTAGTCTTTCGCTACTAGGATATAATATAGGAGTTATCCTTCCTCTAGACTAGCTAGAATCTTTTATAACTAGTAATAGTATAACGGCTATATCCTTTATAGTATATTGAAATTGTATATACAGAACATTTAAATTAAGAAAGAAAGTCTACTTATAGCTTCTATATGTAAACGAATTATATATAGATGTAAGTTTATACTTACCGTGAAAGTTTCTTTCGTAACTTAACCCCTAACATTTACGTCCGCTAGGATTTAGCCTTAGGTAGCGATTGCAAAACTAAAGTTATAACTACTTATAACTATAGCTGCGCACCTTAATCCTAATATACTACCTAAGCTGTAAACTTATAAGGAATTTTATATTATAATCTAAATTTACAAATATATAAAGGTATTAAAACAGTTTAGGTTTCCTAACTTAACGACTTTCCCTAAACTAATAGTAACTAAGGCTTAACTAGCGGTTAAGAGGTGCTAGCTAGAATTATTATTTATCCCCCTAAATTTAAAACGTTTAATAAATATATTATTACTAATTATAAAATTAAATAAAATGATCTTTTAATTATAGGCGATTTCTTTATTTTAAAGGGGTATTATTTAACACTTAATAGAGTGGAAACTGCATACCGTATATATAAGGCTTACTACATAACTAAGTATCTCTATTTAACAAATATATAAATAGGTTATATAAGACGAATTTTAATAAGGATTAGTCTACCACTATACCTATAGATTTATAGTGAATTATTATTAAATAAATAGATAAGGGCAGATATGCGCTATAGATTATATAGTATTAATAGTTATTCTTCTTCCTTTAGACCTACACGGGATATCTAAAGATAATAGCTGCTTTACTATAATATAAATACTCGTTCCTTAGCTATTATTCTTATTAAGAATAAGACACGCCGTTTTATTATTTTTAGAAATGTGTAATTACACTTAAGTCTACTATAATTATACCTATCTCCGCTATATAGTAAGAGCTTAGTATATAAAATACTAAGAGATATAAAAAAGATATCTAGCAAATATTATAGCGATATAAAAGCCAGCTCCTTTCTTATTATTTTATAATAGGTAATTAATGCTTCCTATAGAGAGTATAGGCTCGATAAAAACTATAGTTGGTTTGGCTAACTATCTATAAGCTACTATAAGCTAATACGAACTCTTTCCTCCTAGGTAATTATAAGGATATATTATCGAAATTAAAGCCATCTAGTAGCAGGGTAGGATTATCCGCATCGCCATTTAAAGTAATATTTCTTTTAGCCTATGTAACAAGAGGGCCTAGTTATATATAATAGGGGATTCTTATTTAGTAAATTTAAAAGCTAGTTAGGGATCTAATTTAATGGTTAGCATTTTTATACTAATATAAATATAAAGTCTCTAGTCTTAGAGGTCTTGGTTTTGTATATATTAAAATCCTTAATATCGCTAAGTCTTAATGCACTTAATTCTTAACTTAGTGTCGTCGTTTATAATGTACTGGCCGCGCTATAACGATTATTTAACTATAGTTAAGGTGTAAATGTAATATATAGCTATAAAATTAGGCCTCCTGCCGGCGTATAAGCGCCTTCCTTTTACATTAAATGGCATTCGGCAGTATCTCTTTAAGCTCGCATATATACCCCCTTAAAGGTTAAGTATTAGGTAACACTAAGCAGATACATAAACGTACGATAATAAATTAGTATAATGCGTGCGGTAATAATTTCTAGGCTAAATGTATAATCTAGATTAGAAGAGCCTTCTATAGTGTAGGTCTAGTCCCATAATTTAATATAATACGGCTTTAGCGGTTATTTATATATCTAGCTCCCCAGTATTAGAATATCTTAACTTTATTCTTTCTAATATCTTTTAACTTAAAAACTAAGAATTATACTAAACGTTCCTCTTCCTCCTCCTCCTCCTCCTCCTATTACTACTACTACCGCCGCCACTACTACTGCCGTTACCACTGCCCCTAACCCCCCTGCTTCTTACCCCCCCCCCTAGGGTTTTATTCCAAGATAATACGGTATAGCTATTTAAACCGAAATTTTACATAGATCTAGATCTATTAAAAATAATACGCAGCTATTTAAACGTTAAGATACCTTTTAAGCTTATATCACTCGTAACTTTATATCTATATAAGAATAGTCTTAAGTACAAAGTAGAGTCTCTCCTTAAGATAATAAAGAATACTAATAACGCCGCAGCGAGAGAACTTTCTAAGAAGGTAATAAAGAGTGATAATAAATTAAGGGCTCTTATTAGTACATTACAAAAACGTGCTATCCTTTCTTTAAAGAGTATAAATAAGATAAATAAACATTGCTTTAAGTCGAAACTTTACTAAGAGCTTTAATTAATAAAGCATAAAGGTAAGAATATTAGTATTAGCATAAATAGGGAATAATATTATAGTAAGCTTTAAACTTTCGCCTTGGCTTTTAGGACTAGACCGCTACATTATAACCTTACTATTATCGTAGATAAAGCAATAGATGGTCTCTCTGTTATTAAGTATAAAGTTTCTTAAAAGGAGTAGTTTTAGGCATTAACTCTAGTAAAGTTCTAGAAGGAAGATCCCCCCTATAAAATACACCTACTTTAGATAAAGAATATAACGACATAGCTAGAGATATAGATAGCGCTACGCTTATAGATGCGTTAAAGATAATGGGACTCTAAATAAACTAGTTAAGGAGTTAGGGGGCGAATTATAGGACTTAATAGTGGCTGAGGGGTTTATACTGCCCAATCCTTTAAGTCCCGCAACACTAAATAATTTACTTTTACTTACTAAATTACTTAATATAGAAAATAGCTCCTCGATTTTAGGGACCGCTATAATCTATTTTAATCTTTACTTTTAACACTTAAATTAAGCTCTTAATTTCTCGTGCATTATATTAATAACCTAAAATAGCAATAAAAGTGTATATAAAAGCCCTAAGCGATCTTATATATTTCGCTATAACGTTTATTTAGGTACCTATATAAGGATATCTAAAGTAGGGTCTATTAGTATTTCTTATAATTAAATTATAAATACGTAAATAGTATTACCTTACTATACTATTAGCTACTAATCCCTTAAGTTAATAGATTTTAGAAGATAGTATTTTTAATTGCTCTATATATTTCTAAGTGTCCGTCCTTCCCCCTTATTATATATTTAAGATTTAGATATATCCGGGGATTTATTAAGAACTATATTAGTGGCGTCTTTATATATAGCAATGCCAACTTAAGCCTTAAGTACTATTTTTAACCTTTACTAACCTCTACTCCGTAATACTAATAGTGGCCCTATATTCTATTAGCGTCTAAAGTATAGCTAAAAGTAAGGCAATTTTCGCCCTATAGGAACCCTTTACTTCTCCTCCTACTAGTTGGTAACCTCTATATATATATCTACGGCACACTTGCCTTTAATTTAGGCTTTAATGCGTTTAAGACAAGCAGCTACTGGTCTTCATTACCCACAGCACTGGTATTAGTTAGGTATTAATGCCTATAAAATAAGCCTTTATAATTTACACCACAATTTACGCCTTGCCATTAATGCAGCACTAAGGAAGTTAGTTTTAGGCTAATTAAGTCTTCTATATACTTAAACAGACCCCTAAGGATTATATACCCTATCTAATAAAGACCTTATTTGCATTATATACCTCATAATAATGGCTATATTACTACTAACTATACTTAACTTTTAGGTAAGCGACTATGTACTAAAACCTCCTTCTATCCGCTAATAAGTTATTTTTTATAAGTATTCTATAACCTTTTATCTCCCTTTAAATAATTTTTCTAGCTAGTTAAAGCTCACCTCGCGTTATAAGCTAGCCGTCTATTTTAGATATAAGCCCTAATACTATATCTTACCTCATACCTAACTATCTTTACTTTTTAACCATCTCTATTTCTAATACTGACTTTAAACTCTATAAACATCCTAGATAAGATTTAGCGGTAAAGAATACTTTAAAAGAAGATAAGTATAACGTTAACATTTACCTAAGAGTATTAGATTTTTTTAGGCACTTTATAGTTCCCAGCCCTTATATCTATAAGGATTTTAGTTATTACCTATTAGGACATTATATAGGAGTTATCCTTTCGCAAGCTAAGCTAGAATATTTTATAAAAAGTACTATAATAACTAAAGCCTATATTGTAGATATAGGTTATATATATAGAATATTTTATATAAACAGTAAGCTCTACTTATAGCTTCTGTATATAAACAAACTATAAATAAATATAAGTTTTTACTAACCCCTAAACGTTTCTTTTACTACTTAACTTTTAATATTTATATCCACTAGGATCTAGCCTTATTTAGAGATTATAAAACCAATGTCACAACTATTTAAATTTATTGCTGCGAACTTTAATCCTAATATGCTACCTATAAACCAAACTTACCTATAGTTTAGAGAGACCGCTAAAAACAACCTATATAAATTTAACTATATTAAAACTGTTTAGGTTTTCTAGTTCTATAACCTTTCCAAAACTAACGCGGAACTAGATATAATTAAAGGCCAAAAGGCAGTGCTGGCTAGAATTATTACTCGTTCCTAAGAATAACATGCGGATAGTTGGCCCCCCAACTAAAATTTTGACCCGAGTTTAATAAGCCAATTAATTAACCCAAAGCTTTAATTTAGAGCTTTATTATATAGACTTTAATTAATATATATAGAGATAAGGTTTTCCAGGGGGAGACCCCCTGGGACCCCCCTATATAGAGCTTTTACTTAATTTAGAAGTAGTAGTAAGATTAAGGCGCCTTAGTTACTGCTAGGTAAGGATCTACTGCAGTGACCAAGGCGCCCTACTTGAGCTAGGCTTAAAGAATATATTAGTCACGAATATAGCATATATTTAGATTGCAGAGCTTTAATATAGAGCCCTCTACGTAGGATATAATATAGTAGATTATAATTCCAATTTAAAGCTTTATATACTAAATATTCTTAATGCCTAATAACTATTAACCACGTTATTACCCACCTAGTTCAGATGCACGACGACGCAATGGCGTGGCAACAATACAATAGCTTAGCGCTGAGTAATGGGAGGGAGGAGGGGAGGAGATTAGGGGTGGCTCGGCCACTGCAAGAAGGTTGTAATATGTTAAACTTTAAAAATTGTGTCCCGGGAGCTTAATCGACGACCCCTATATAAAATGTTAACAACGTTTAATTATAGAGCTTTAAACCGGCAGATCTTTTAGGAATGCCTATTATAAGCAGCTCCGAGTACAAAATCTAGAATATTTAGTAGTGGTGTGAGTATGGGACGGGGGTATATATTTACGTTCCCAAATGTTATTATATAACGCAATTTTTGGGTAACGAAAACCGCCGTTAATGTTGCTCGACTAATACCTACCGGAGGTTCCTCCGTCCTTCCTATCTCCTCCCTTACCCGTCTCCTTGTCCGATGCTATCTATATCGCCATATCAACCAATAAATCCCTTAGTGGAGACTAGGGAGGGGTATTAGAGCGCCTCTAGCTCTTATAAGGAAGAAAAAAGAAGAAGAGAGGAAGGTATAAAAGAGGGAGTATTTATAGATGGGAGGAGGCCTGTAAACGGGAGATTAGGCAGCTATAATATAAACATTAACGTTGCTCAACTAATACTTACTGGACGCCCCTCCGTCCTTCCTATCTCCTCTCTTACCTATCTTGTTATTAGATGCTGTCTATATTGCCACGTTAACTAATAGATCCCTTAGTAGGGACTAGGAAGGGGTATTAGAGCACCTCTAGCTCTTATAAGGAAGAAGAAAGAAGAAGAGAGAAAGGTATAGAGGAGGGGGTATTTATAGACGGGAGGAGGCCTGCGAACGGGAGATTAGGCAGCTATAATATAGATATTAACGTTGCTTAACTAACACCTACCGGATGCCCCTCTATCCTTCCTGTCTCCTCTCACCCGTCTTGTTATTAGATACTGTCCATATTGCTACGTTAACCAATAGATCCCTTAGTAGGGACTAGGGAGGAGTATTAGAGCACCTCTAGCTCTTATAAAGAAGAAGAAAAGAAAAGAGAAAGGTATAAAGGAGGGAGTATTTATAAACGGGAGAAGGCCTATAAGTATAGGAGATTAGGCAGCCATAATATAGCCAGTGATGTTACTTAACTAATATATACTAGAGGCTCCTCCGTTCTTCCTATCCTCTTTCGCCTGTCTTATCGTCTGATACTATCCATATTACTACGTCGACTTAGTGGGGACCAGGGAGGAGTATTAGAGCACTTCTAGCTCCTATAGGGAAGAAGAAAAAAAAAGAGGAAGGTATAGAGAAGGGAGTATTTATAGATAGGAGGAGGCCCTATAAGTATATAATTTAGTAAGTACTAATAGTATAAGATTCTCGTATAAGATAGGCTTAATTACTTACTAAAATACGGGGTGTCTCTGTCACTATAGTGGCTACTACAGTAGTAGAGACGCCTTAAATATTTAATGTAACCGACTACTAAGGCTGTCGATAAGTAAAAGGTAGGCTACCGATATAGTGCGAACAATGTAGTTATTAATATCGTTTATAGCCTATTTTTGCTTCTAGTGTACGCGTAGATTGTCCTTATATTTGGCGTAGAGCTAGTTATAGGCAGTAAGCTAGTTTAGGTCTAGCTTTGCTATTAATATAGCCGTAGGTAGTATGTCCATTAGTGCAGGCCGACTTAGTAGTTCTAGCTTTAGAAGATCGTCTTTTTTCTTAAATAGGTCGATATACTGCTATACCTTGTTAGTTTTAGCTATATCTTAGATAATAAAGAACCATTAAATCTAATCGGATGGCTTATTAAGGATAAGGTTAATTTTTAATTCAGTAGAGGTCGTTATTTTTAGAATTTAACAGGTTAGGAAGGGTCTAGGTTAGGGTCCAGCTAGCGTCTTAATAGAACCTTATTTAGACGTTCCAAACTTTTAATTTAATTCATTAGTTTAGATCACTAAAATCCAAAATTTTGTCACGGGGAGCGCGATTAATAACCCCTACTAACAGCTCTAACTACGTCTAATTTTTAATTTATAAATCGGCAGATCTATAGGTAATAGTTATTATAAGCAGCTCTAGGTACAATATATATAAAATCTTAACTATAGTGTAGAGAAGTCGTGGCTGCTAATATACGGTTCTAAGTATTCTTGGAGGTCACGTGACTTCTTATATAAGCGACATTTCCGCCCTTTAAAAAAATTAAAAAATTCCAAAAATTAATTAACGCTACAGACAGCAGTAATATTGATCCGGCAGTACTGCTAATTCTCCCTATATACCATTATATGTATATCTAACAGCTTTAGAAGTGGTAAGAAGGTAGGACGAATAGGGGGGTTAAAATTTAGAAAATTAGATTTCGCGGTTAAACTATTTAAAAGTTAGGAAACCAAGATAAATACCATATTCTCTGCTTACCTTCAAGCCAGTATATAATTTCCTAATTAGGAAAACTCGTTTACAAGTAGTTACTGCTGCCTCTATACAAAATCTTCTTATTATGCCTCTTTGGTCTTACTTATAGATGACTAAAATCGTTTTATATTAAACCCACGTTTAAATATAAGCCCTAAAAGCTTCTTAACTCGTAAGATTGCTATATAGGTTAGCCTAGCTGTTTTATCCTTTTCCTTAATATCTAGAACCACCCGGTTAAGTATTAGGCCCTAGCTTTTATATACGGTAAAAGCAAAAGCTAAAGTAATTAGAAATTAACGCCATAAGCAAGAGCCTCTTATACCCTCCTACTTACAAAGTATGGAAAATATAGGGATGACTTTCTTACCATCCTGCCGAGTAAATAGGGTAGGTCCATTATACCCATTTACCGCAATTAATAGTAACTAAGGCTGATCCTTTTTAATATCCGCGTATCCCTTCTATACGACATCTTTAACTATACCAGTAGTACCATTTACTAAGCCTAGTTTAATCCAGATATTCTATATTAGTATTACTTTCGCGCTAATACATAGGGCTAGATTCTCTATAGTATCGCACTAATTAAAAGTGGCTTTCCGTACACCTACTCTAGTATTAACTAACTTAATAGCCACCACTAGCTGTAAAAGGTCGCGAAGCTAAGTAATATTATACTTACCTATAGCAGCGCGTATGCCATATAGCCGAATTATATCGTTAAAGCCCGCAACCTTATTAGTGGATAGGCCCTGCTTACACCTAGTTAAAAGAAGCTTCTAGGTCGATTCACTTACAGAATTACTACGTAGCTCCGTAAGGGCGGTCCTAAATGCAAAGCTCTTAGCGTTATTACCGCCCTACTATATAACTTAATCCAGGACAGTAGTTCGGTCAATTGCCTTATAGGCTCCTTTTCTATAGCTAGCGAGCTTTAACGGCCTAGCGGGTAGATTGCTGTATAAGGCCGCCTAATTTACAGGGGGAAGCTAATAGAAATCACCTACTAGCAAGATGTTTAAGCCTCCGAAGTAGTCATTATTATATATAAGGTAGATCTAATAGAGGCGGCGATTAATCTAGGCTAGATATACTTACCTAATTATAGATTTCTCATCAAAAACAAGATAGTAAATATCCTTAAAAGCTTATTATAGAGGCGTAAGACTGGCAGCAGGCAATTCCTTAAACGGGCGATTTACTGGCAACCTTAATAGATCGTATATAGTTCTGCCGTTAATATTAAAGGCAGCTACCCTAGTAGGGGCCGCTTGAGCTAATAGGATTAGCTTACTATTAGCCCTTACTATATTACAAAGCGTAGTAGAGAGGATAGCAATAAGATATAATTTGCCAGTTCCTGCCTCTCCATTAATATTAATCCGCAGTAGGGAGGGGCTAAGGCCTACTTGGATCTGCCTATAGTGATTAACTATAACGTTATAGATATAACGCTGGCCTAGTTATAAGGAGGACAGAGTTACTATTTAGGATAGGCGGCTCTACGGTAGAGGCTATAGCCGTACTTCCTACTAATAAGTCCTCTTATTAAGCTGCGGGTACGTACCCTAATGCGTACTCTAGTTATAGTTATAATTAAGCTCCCTATTACTAAGCCTGTCAGAATCCTTAATTTTAACTCTATTAGTATTTTAAACGCGGGCATACAGGGCCTTAAAGGACTGGTATAGCTCCAAGTTATCTACAAAATCGCCCTCAAACTTATTAATATTATTAGCAGTTTCGCGACCTTCCTCTAGTTTCCAATTGTAAAAGTAGTTAGGCGGGTGCTAATAAAAGTCAACATAAGCCTAATAGGAAGCCACATAATTAGGGGCCCTAAATCCATTAGTATAAGTAGCTATATCCTTATACTCCCTCTACGGATAATAAAGAATAAGCTTTATATAGCAGAACTTAGGATACTACGGATACGAAGGATCGCCTTTATATTACGGAAAGTACGATATAACTTAAGGCCTTGCTCTTAGTCAACGCTTATAAATAGAGTAATTAAAATAGAGTAGAAAATTAAGGAAAGTAACGTCCTCTACCTTATTTAGGCGGCGCTTATATTTCTTATAGTCAGACAGTCCGTACCCTCTTAGTTGCCCATCCTTAAGCTTATATATAGCGCTTTAATCATCCTCTTAGCGGCAATCTAAAGTTACTACATTCCTTAAGCCTTCGGAAAGGGGAATGTTAAGAAGTAGATAGTATACCTCCTACGCTAACCAATCGCGTTTAGCAATAAGCTTATTTATAAACTTAGCTACTACCAAACTAAAGGCATAAAGACTGTTAGCGTGCGGCTATACTAATTAGAGTAACTCCTAATAGGAAGTTAACTTCTTCTCTTCCTTGCTGCAATATTTGCCTATATAGTTAACTATTACTAATATACTTATAGCGGGCGACGTATTAATATTTGCCATCCACGCCAGTATTATAGCTGCATTATAGCTATTAAGAAGCTTATCGTTACGCTATAGACAGAACGTCCAATAATATGGATTTTAATCCTTTAATACAGCGACCTCATTATAAAGAGAGCGTAGAAAGTAAAAGCGGCACTCCTTTACCCCAGCGGAGCCTTTCTTTAATCTTAAGCAGTAAAATTCAGTGCAATTACGGTGCCGTTAAAATCGATTAAGGTAGGCGGTAAGAAGCTTACTAGTATTAAGCTGTTCTTTATAGCTAAGAGTAGAAGGATATTAAAGATTAGGAAGCCTAGATTAATTAGGATTTATTACAGATATAAAAGTAGCCTAATGCTTAGTAAAAGCCGCCCTTAATTCACCAGTTAACGGATCTAGCTTTAGGGCTATTAAACTCCATAAAAAGCTATGTATATAGCCGCTACCTCGTACCTACCACTTATATTAGGACTAAAAGTTAATGCCATTAAACAGACCTATAAGCACGTGCTTCCTAAACAGATTAAAGCGGTAATGTAGCCAGTAAGCAGCAATATATAGATTATTATTAAGATTCTAAGAAGCAATCCGGTAGCGTTAAGCCTTATTAGTAGCCTTATATTCGTTAAATAGAGGCATATAAGAGTATAGATTATGCTAATATAGATTAACAGCGCTAAGTGTAAAGAATAGAGACCCGCTCTTAATATTTTCAGTATAAGCTATAAGCTTATTCCTCTTCTGCTTCTAGTAGGGCCTAGTGCCCTTAAGCTTCCGTATATATTATACAATCTTATTTAGAACCTAGTTGCCCCTACTACTATTTATAAGATTATTAAGCTTATCTAAAGATAGACTATTCTTATTTAATTAGCTGCAAAGGAAGCGGGTGGCATTAAGGGCTTGCTCTTTTATAATCCGATTAAACACGTAGTAGCGAAATAAGAGGTGGCGGCCAAACCGACCGTCCTAATACTTTAGCATATACTTAGCGTACGCAGCTAGGGTAACTATACGGCTTCGTAGTATATTAAAGTCGGCTTTACCATAAGGAAACAGAGTAGGAAAGGCGCCGTGTATAACAAAACTAGCTAATCGCTTAGAGAGAGGTGTCTACCGTATAGTAGGAACCTCTAGGCCCGCTTATAGGCCTTATTATTATTAAACCTCTCGACTTAAAAGCTCTAATTTATTAAGGTTAGGCACTAGATTAGAAACCAAAGTATCCAGTACGTCGCCATCAAATTCGCTATCTAGTATATCACTGCTAGGCTTAACAGCTAGAGGATTAATAATAGGAGGACGTTGCATAGGAGCAGAATTACCCATAGAAGCTAACACAGCCTATATTCTAGGAGTAAGCTAAGCCGTTAGGCCACTAGAATCTAACTCCGGCTCGTTAATATAAGGTAGCTAATCTAATATAAAGCCATTTTTGGGTAAGCTAGCAAGCCAGGTACTACATATTTCAACGTCGCAATAATTAAGATAATTAACCTTTAGAAAGTAAAGCCACAGTAATATAGCAGAGCGCCTTACGGTATACCGTTTAGTAAACCGCCGGCTCAGGTATTCGCCACCATTTACTACTATAGGCCTTACAACCAGTATATCGAGTTTAGTAGGTAGCCGTGGTAGCTGCCTCTAAGTCTTTAGTATATTCTGGCCAAAGCAGCAGACGTAGCCAGTATAGCAATATTGCTGGCCGCGTACACGTACGACTTATAGATGAACGTATACACGCGCAATTAGAAGCTCCTCTACCGCGGTAAGTATAGGCAGGAAGCTAAAAACAGGCTCTAGATTAAGCCCGTTACTTTCACCAAATAGGGGGGAGAGGGTTAAATCCTTAAGACTATTAGCGTCCTTAATACAGGCTTTACATACACCTATATTATTACCCTCCGTAGCTAGGCCCATTTAGAACTACTACTCCTTATAACGACTGCACGTCTCTATATATTTAGCCTATAGTATACTCCTAAACTTCTTAATTCGCTCCTAATCGACAGCTAAAATAGATAGTAGTGTAACCGTAGTTGGAGCTTACTAAGAGGGAGCTTGCCGCGAGGGAGCTTGCCGTAAGGAAGGTGGTATTAGCGGTAGAGTAGGTATTAGCGGTAGAGTATGTATTGGCGGTAGAGTAGGTATTGGCGGTAGAGTAGGTATTAGTAGTAGAGTAGGTATAGGAGCTAGTTGCGGCAAGGACGTATTTAGGTTATTTAGAGTGCCTCTCCCACTATACGGAGCTTTATCTGTAGTATATAGCGGAGGAGTAGGCGAGTGAGCTTTACCCCGCTAATTAAGAATACGGTGCTCTTATTATATTGCCCTAATTATCTTCCGCCATTAAGCTATTTTAGGGGTATCTTAACTGTTCTGGCCGCAAGGTAAGAAGACGTCCTTAGTATCGGTTTTAGGTAAAGTATTTCGCTGGCGCTTTATAGGACGAGTCTTAGTAAAACTAAGCTCTGATTTTCGCCTATTTAAACTATATTTAGAGCCCTAGGAAAGTAAGTAAAAGTAGAAGTAATATATAGGAAAAACGCGCCTTTAACCGACACGATTAACATTACTTTAAAAGCTTAGTAGATAGGCCGTTTTTAATAAAATTAATACGGGGTTGTATTAAACAGCACTTACTGCACTTAATTAAAGTAGGTTCCACCATAGATAAGACGCATATAGTAGTATTAATAGAGATATCAACAAAGAGGTTAATTTTTTAATAGTAAGATCTTAAATATTTTAATGTTCGTCACGTATATTCTACAGGTAGATACTACCCGCGACTTTTTCTCTAACTAACTAGAAGCTAGCTTGGCGGGTTTTTCTAACTAATTAAAAGCTGGCTTAGCGGGAGTTTAAAAATTTAAACACCTATACCTAAAAGTATAGACCACTCGTACCTCGGGTTAATAAAACATTAAACTATTATATTATAGCGCCTTTTAGAACCAAAATATGCGGTGATTTCTGTATAGCTGATTTACTTATTCCAAAATTATACTATTTAAAACTTAATAGAGCGGATACTATATACCGTAAATATAAGGCTTGCTACGCAACTAAGTATCTCTATTAAATAAATCTATAGATAGATTCTACTAGACAAATTTTAATAAGAGTTAGTTTACTACACTATACCTATAAATAGATGAGGGTAGATATATGTTATAGGTTATAGTTATATAAGAAGAATTTGTAGCTTCTATTTGTAATATAGCGTTTATCTTTAATATATATAATAGTCCTTAGTGTTTTTATCTATATTTAATATTTAATATTAATATTGAATATTCTATAATAAATATAGCAGTATTATTCTATTTTACCTATTTCCTACCTCTTTTCTATATCTCTACCTATACTATACCCTTTATAAGTTATATTTAAGAGTTATTAACTAAAGCGGGAAGGACAATTAAAATCTTTATAACCATTTTTTAAGTCAGCATTAGTGTTATTATTATTTAGCATTTTGTTAAGTATTATCGGGAAGCTAAGTAGGTAAGGTATAGCTTAAATCTAGGGTTTAGTAAACAAGGATAATTAGTAGTTAATGCTAGCCGCTATAGTTCCTCCGTTATAGTTTATCCTTTACTCTATATAATATTAAATATTAAATATTAATTATAGATATAACTAAATATTCTAAAGTACTAATCTAGCCTTAGCTGTAAAGAGAATCGGAATTAGAGCTAGAGCTATTAACTTTAATACTAGATATATTAATTTCTTTACTAGCTTATTACCTACCACTATCTAAACTACTTAGAGACCCTTCTACATCTAGGAATAGCCATAGCTCGTTTATTCTGTCTTCCTTTAATAGCGGCTTCCCTATATTAGGATGCAGCCAGTATATCCTTAATTTCTTAAATACCTTCCTCTTCCTTATATAAGCTTGCGTTAAAATCTCTACCTAAGCCTCTCCCTATTGCTTATTACTTATTTTAACTATTTCTAATTTAATTAACTAGTTAATAAGCGGCATTTTATTAGCGTAAGGGTTTTTAGTTTTTTCCTTATAGACTTTAGTTCTAATATAGGTATCTAGCTTTCGCTTACTATTATTATAAAATTATAGGACCTATATATATGGGCCAAGTTTCTTAATAATATTAATTCATTTTCTTTTACTACTCCCGTTATTTATATACGCCTTATACCATTTCTTATTAAACTTAAAGTATTTCTCTTCTATACTTTAGAGCTTATCAGCACCTCTTAGCGCAAGTTAGTAGCTACTAATTACTTAGTAAAACGGATGGTTTTCTGTGCCCGCATTAATAATAAAGTAACTTTACTATTTGTTTTTATAAGGTCTTATAGCCTCTAGAATACTAAATTCCGTCCTTCTATCCTTATATAAAGGTATCTTAATATAATCGTCATTTAATTAAAAGTTTAGATTATTAAGGTCTATATTAATATCTATATTAAACTCTACAGATTTAATTACCTCTAGTATATAATATTCTGGAGCAATAAGGGCTATAGCTAATAGCCTTATAGGGGGATGAACTATAAGTATTCGCCTTATAACGGGTTCTAGGGCGTCCTATCTAGGTAAAACGCTTTTAGCTTTTTTTTCGTTAAGTCTAGATAGTTTAATAAACCTTACCCTCTTAGTAGTAAAACCGCTTTTTATAGGCGATTTAGTAAAGCTTTCTTCCTTAAAAATAAATAGTGGTTTATTAACACTACTTTTATTAGTAAAACTGCCGACTTTAGCTAAACTTACTACTTTAGCAGGGGAGCTACTTTTTATAGGTCGTTTAGCAGAGCTTACTTTAGTATTACTTACTCTAAAAGTGGGGTTAATACCTATAGAGGGTTTAGTAGAGCTTAATGCATTAGTAGTAGCAGAGCTAATCTTTATAGATGGCCTAGCACCGCTAGCGCTGCTTAATTATTCGGCTAAATCGCCCTTTATAGAGTTTAGTAGCCTTAAACTCTCTTAAGCTATAGCGCTTATAAATAGTACTAGCTTCTTTCTAGGAATCTAAGTACTTATACCATTAATACCTCTAAACAATAATATCGCTTTAATCCTAAGTATAAGTACATCTCTCTTCTATTCTTAAATGTCCTTATTAGGTATCTCTAAAATACTAAGAATTTCTTTTATAGATTAAATTAGTATTTTATAATTAGTTAAAACTAGGTTAAGCTCTTTATTAACTCTTATAAGCTCGATATTTTTCTATTTAGCTACTTTAATTATATTCTTTAGAGATATATCTCTTACTACGGACTTCTTTTAGCAGGCTAAGTTAAAAAATTCCTATACTTATAGTCTAACATCGTTCTATACCGCCATTTGCTTAAGTATTAGGCCTCTTAGGGCCTCTAAATAGGCTAAATAGATAGTAGTAATATTTGGCGATTCGTTAATTAACTACTTAATTTTAATCTTAATATAGCTTAGCGTTATTAACTTATAATTAATACCTACTTTCTTTAGTAACTTAATAAATACAACTAATCCCTCCGTAAGTTTTTTAATGTTTTTCTCTCTTGCGACTATTCCTTCCTTAAGGGTATTAATTTTATTAAGCTGGTTTTTAAACGTTTAAATATTATCCAGTAATATTTTTTAAGGGAAATACTAATAGCGGTCTAGTTGCTTAAATTTTTTTTTAACTTTATAAACTTATCCTAGACTTTCTATTAAAACTCTTTTACTATATCCTTATTATCCCCATCTAATATTTAATTCTTTATTATAGCCTTTTTAGCTTTTAGGTATTTTATATTAAACTTAAAAAAGATAGCTTAAGCTAGCTTAGAATTATAATTATAGTTAAACTTCTTAATTTCTATATCTAGTTTATTTATTACGTTTTTATAGGTTAACGGAATACCTATATCCTACCACCGTCTAATAAAGGGAAAGGCTTTATAATATACTTTTCTTATCTCTTCCAGTACCTCGCTAAGTCCTTTTTCTTAAGCTTACGATATTTACACTACCCCTTTAAGCTAAAGTGCTACCCTATCCTCGTCTGGGGAGTAGTATTTTTTAGTTAGTTCCTAAACCCTAACCTTTTTTATTTTAATATTATCTTTATCATCTAAGGCATTTTTCTCTATTTTATTATCCGAGATAACTTATTCTATCTCCTCTTTATTATCCAAAATAACTTATTCTATCTCCTCCTCCTCCTTAGAGTTATTATTTACCGCTAAAGCTTTAGGTCGCTAATAATCCAAATATATTCTAAACGGCTTAGCAGTATTCTCTAATTTTAATTTTAAGTTCGTTCCTAATAGCGCTAGGTTTAAAGATATTAGGCTTAGTGGCTTAAAGTTAGTAGGTAAGAGACTTAGGTATAGCATATTATTAATTTATAATAAACTCTAATACTTAATCGCTAATCTATTAGTCTAAACGTCTACTATTATAAGTATTCTTCCGTGCTAATTAGTAATATTAAAGTTAGGTTAAATAATTAAAAGTAGATAATTAAGCGTAGCTTAAATTATATAGTTAAAAGGAGGTTAGTTTAGATAATTAAGGGCGAGTTAAGATCTTTTATAGAACCTCTATAACTACTATTCCTATTTATAGTTAAAAAAAGTTTTATTTTTAATATTTCTATTTTTTAAATTATACTTTATTAAATACGTTACTAGATTACTTATTTAAGGATTTTATTCTAATATCTTATATAAATATCTATTAAAGCTATTATCTACCTATCAAATTAAAGCATTATGCAGCTATTTATTATTTCCACTCTTATTATCGCCACTTTAATTTAGTATACTATTTTACTAAAGGGTGCTAAAGCAGTATTATTTTATAACTTATTAATCTATTAAATAAGCAGTATAATAGGCAGGCGATCTTTAGGAATTATAGCAGGTATATAGAGTTCCTTAGCTAGTGAACTTCTATTACTTATAAAACTTACTACTTATATAACTATTGGAGACTATAGGAATTTACCTTTTTCCTTAAATACGCTTAACGCTACGGTTGGGACAATATTAAGATTTAATTTTCTTAACCTTAACTATACCTTAACGCAAAGCCGTTTTAGAGACCTTTGTTAAAATAATAGTTAGTTTAATATAGGTTTTAATTAATTTAATCTAGTAAATATAAGCGGGAAATTCCTAGCTAATTATAAGGTAAAAACACACGCCCCGTAATAGTTCTACTGTGCTTAAACTATTAAGAAATCCTATTACTATACTAGTATAGTGTTTAGCTTAAATACTAGTAAAGCTAAGGAGAAATTTATACAAAACGCTTTAGGGTTTACTTTAGGAAGTTAAGCCCTATTATCCTCTATAATAGTATACCCTCTTCCTCAAATTAAATAGAACTCAATAACTTAAATTATATTAACTTAGCTAACAAATATAAGAGATATAGTTTGGCGATTAACGCCAACGTTATCTACTATTTCCCCCCTAATTGCGAATAACGTAGAAATCTACCTAAACGGCTATAGTAGATATATGGGGGTATTTCTAGGGCTTCTTATAGTCTAGGTAGATGTAATATAGGGGTAAATAGAACTTGTTTTAAGAGGAATTATTAACCTAAATTAGATTTCCTTACTACTATTTTACTACTATCTTTAATGCCTAGTACCCTATATCTCACCACCTATTTCTATTACCTATTTTGTCTTAATTACATATAATATTTATCTCAGTTGCCTAGACCTACCTTATATATATAGAGAGCTTCTAGCCCTCTTTAATAAAATAGAGTTCTTATTCCTAATCGTCTGTTTAACAGGAATTAAATTTTAGCCCCTATCTATAAGTTAGTTATAAGTAGAGTAAAGAATAATATTACTTTAACTATTTTAAAGATTGAATTTAAAAACTAATTTAACTATATTATAACTAATTCCAGGAAATCTACTAATATACTATAAGTATATTGCCTCTATAATCTCTTTAGAAGAGTTAATAGGCTAGCAAGTTATTAGTAGTACTAGTATTCCTACCTAAATAAGGTTTCCTTTATAATTTACCATAACTTAAGCGCTTTTACTATCTATTTAAAAGGCCTTATAATCGCCTACTCCGCTAAAAATCTTTAACAGCGTGAATAATATAGCCTCCGCACTAACGCATTACCTTAATTTAAAGGGTTAGCTATAGCTTCTAAATAATAAGTTAGAGATTCTTACCATTAAATAGCGGCCGTTCCGTTTGGCGTACTTAGAGGAATCCTAAGCCGGGCCATCTAATTAACTGCGTAGTTATGTGGTTAGGCTATAGCCAAAATTAGAAAAAAAGTTAAGTTCTAAAAACTTAACGTGGTTTTATATATAGCATTTTAAGAGTTTAATAACCTAAGGAGATTTAGCGTTGTAAAATAGGACTTATAAGGGTATAACTTACTAAAATATAAGCTCTTAACCTACTTGCGCCCCTAGGATTAGGTCTATAAGGCTAGGTAAAAATTAATTAAAGGAGATTAACTACGCTAAAGCAAACGCAAAGTAGATAAAGGAGAGGATTAATGTCTTTATTATAGGATTGGATCTTATTACTAGTTTAGCTTAACTAGCTAGGTAGGCGCTAGCAGCCTATTATATAGGGTATTATTAGCGTTTTAGGAATTTGTTTTAGGATTTAATTTTATAATTTTATAAAGTAGGAAATCTAAATAAGAAAACAAAAAGTATTCTAAATAATAGATACTGTTTTAGTAATTCTAACTTAGTATACAACCCCTATAAGTTTAGCAATAAAGCGCTTCCTCTAATAAGATATAATACGGCGCTAATAATAGGAAAGATCTATAAATTTAGGTTGCTAAATTTTAGCTAAGCCGTAAATAGGAAAAATATTAAGGTATTCTAAGAGATCTAACAAATTTAAGATTGCATTATTTTTACCTTAGTGTATATTATCCACACTTAAATCTAGAAATATTACGATATTAACCCGCTAAAATTAATCCTACTAATAATTAAAAACTATTAAGGCCCTTATCCTTTATCCTTTATTTTTTATAGCACCTAGCAATATAAGCTAAAACTTAATTACGCTCTATAGATATATATATTTTACCTAAATTATTAAAGAATACTATAGATTTCGGGTATATATGTTGCTAAATAAGTTAAATAGGTAAAAGAATAGACCTAATACTTATAGATTATTATCTAATAAATTTTATAATCTCTGCTATCTATTTATATTTCCTAATCCACTATTTAAATTATCTACGAGTCTTTAGGCACCTATAACTAGATAAGCCGAGAATTAAAATACTATTAGTATAAAAACTTACCTAATACCGCCAATTCCCATCCAATAATCGTAAATTAATTTACCTGCCCCTTTTAACTTAAAAACTAAAACCTAGGTATTAGACTAGTTTACTTTCCAAAATATAATATTATAATGGTCGCGGTATAGTCCGTTATTTAGAATTATAGGATTATATAACTTAGCCATATCTTTAAGTAACTCCCTAGAGTACCTCTTTATAAGCTAGCGAAACTTAATTATACTAGGCTCCTACTTAATAAGATAGGATTCCTTTCCGCTATTATATTAGAAATCCTTTACCCTCTTTATAGGCTATAGCCTATTATACTTAAAGCATCTTATAGCCTTATTATTATATATTTCGCTATTTTAGGCGCTTAATAATTTTAGTAGGTCTTACCTATGTCGTTAATAAAGGCTAATTTTAGGTTAACTTTGCAAATAGGACTTTATAGCAATAATACTAACTTAGGATTTTTAACAGCAATTATATTATATATAAGAACTATATAAATTAGTAGAGGCATATTTTTATTAGATATATATTATAAGGTATATTATAAGCATAAAAGGCGACTAATAGGGGTTAGTAATTAAATTAAAGTTATAACTAATAAGAGTAAGAGCTAATAAGTAACCGTTAAAGCAGGCTATAAGCCAAAAATAAAAACCTTGTTTTTAAATTAAGTTATTTTAATACCATTTCAGACTAGAAGTATAGTTAGCTAAATATTAAGCGCCTAATTAGTTTAGCGCCTTTTAGATAATTTTAAGAAACTAATTCCTGTAATTTAAATACTAATAACTTAAACTTTAACTCTAGAGAAAGCTAGATATCTAAATTAAGTAGAACACTTACTCCTATACTCTAATATAGTTTATAAAATAATTTCGCTTCTAGCCGCCTAGTAGCTAAGGCTTTGCCAATATGCGTATAAAATATTATACAGCAAGCAACTTAGTAATTGCCTTACTAGAATAAATAAATTACTATAGTTTATCTATTTTTCGCTTTACTGAAATAAAAAAAAGAGGCTTTTTAAGTATTAAGTAATCTACCCAGCTAAATAGAGCGTAAAGTTACTGTAAATTAATTAGATCTTTAAGACATATAGGATATCCGCTTATTAACCTAGGTATACTTATAATCCCTCTAATAGAGATCGCAATACTTTTGCTTAAGGTATTAACCATAAATTATATACGTCGTTTAAATAGGGGATACCCTTTTAGTACTTTTAATATATAAGCTATTAGATGACTATAAATAAGGAACTAAGATAATATAGTAATAAGCTAAGAGTATAAGTATTAACGCCCACTAGGAGGGAGATTAAGTCGGCAAAATATATAACCAACGCACTTATAACGGCCGTTAATATACTAAGGGAGATATTAAAGCTTAAAGTAGAATATTATAGCGTATATTAAGTCTATAATAGTAGAAATTATAAAACTTAATTTTATATATTCCATAGTTTGGCTTTTTAATTCTCCTACTATAGATAGGTTATTAAATAGAGGTTTAGGTCCTTAGAGATAAAGATTAAAACAATAATATCTACTATAGTACTATACTAGGATAGTATAAATAAACCTCTTTTAAGCTTCCTCGCTGTCTAAACTCCGTATAAAGCTTTTAAAGAGTTTTAGGTAAAATCGATCTATAACTAGGGATTAAGTGCTAGCAGCTATTAGTATAAAGGTTATACCGGTCCCTAATAAAAGATTAAAGTTAGGCTTGTCCTTTTTAGGCTATAGGAATAGACTTTCTAATTAGGTAATAATAATTAGATTATTATTTTAAAGGCCCCCATCCTAAAAAGTACTAAGGTTTTTTACTACTTTAGGTTTAAAGAACCTTTCTAAGTTAGTATTAAATTATAGGATATATAATAGATTAGCTAACTAGGGTGCGGTAAAAGTACAACATACTCTAAAATATATTAGCTTAATTTTAAGCATCTCCTAGACTAAACGTACGCTTCACTAATAGATACATTATACTATAAATAATTGGCCTAGATTAAACTATACCCTATATAATTAGGACGCTACTACATTAAATTAGGAAAGTACTTTACTTACTAATCTTCTTAGGTCGCTTACCCCTATTATAATTACAAAACAAATAAGGCTGTAACTCCTTAGTAGTTATTATTATTACTACAACTCTAGTATCGTTTATTAGAAGATTAAATATCTTTAAATTGGATCTAAAAGCGGCCTTAAAGCCTAATTTGATGGCGGTAAGGCTATACTAGCCATCTTAGGCGTAGCTTAGCATTATCTCTTATAACCTAGTAAGTAAAGTAGATCTAAATTTTCGCCACTTAAAGGTCTTGCTTACTACATCCTTAAATCTCTATAACAACTCAGCTGCGCTCCACCCTAAAATATCTATCCTTATAGCGGTTATCCCACTTAAATACCAGATTAACTTAAGTTCTTATTAATATATTTTTATTTTTATATACCTATAGAAGTGCTACAGATAAGGTTAAAATGTTCTTATAGTAAATATCTAAAGTTAGATAGTGCCTGCTTAATATATATTAGAAAAATAAGAGATATAACTCCCCTTATACCTCCGCCGTCTATACTTAAAATATAAATACTAGCACTAGGTAGTACAAATTAAAAATTAGACGCTCTATAAGGTAAGGCATAGAGGACATAAAATAAGAGATAATAACTGTATTTCGTTAAGGATAATTATCTTCTATATATTTTAATATATATATTATAAAGTATATAACCGCAGTCTAATACCTTTTCGGGCATTCACATTAGATAATAGAAGTAAGACTTATAGCTTCTAAACTCTACTACTTAGGGCCAAAGCCTTGCGATATTTTGCGTGTAAATCTAAGAT
>Ga0307515_10001295_pt1 | contig 56798 bp, 56 predicted proteins | sample 17_EM_MG_FD_194513 | JGI IMG/M metagenome (GOLD analysis project Ga0307515, IMG submission 194513) | Populus trichocarpa ectomycorrhiza microbial communities from riparian zone in the Pacific Northwest, United States - 17_EM | ecosystem: Host-associated > Plants > Roots > Unclassified | place...
TATTCAAGATCAAGCTCCAAAACGAGGATGGAGCTTTCGTTGAGTATTGGTTAGCCCTGGCGCTCACCACAATACCTGAAAACTCGGGTAACTTGGATCCCGTCTCGAAATTTGTACAAGTGAGAAACGCACCGGCAGCCGTTGCTTTGCAGGTTTTCAGCGTGGGAAACATCGTCGGCTGCGCGCACGTAATTCCAGAGATAGCTACTAGTAGTAAGACAGGAGACGGACGGCACGAGCGATGGATTGTCAATAGCCACATAGATCTGGCGACTTGGAATGATGTGGATAATTAGTACAGAGAGAATTGCATTTTGCGCGCAGGTAGAAGGAACGCGTGGAGTGGTTTTCGCAGCGTCACCCATCGCATTGGAATCCCGATGCAAACGCGTGCCCAATGAACCCATTCCTACGTATGGTCACAGTTGGCCTTCACCGCCAGAGTGTTCGTTTAAAATTGGAGACCAACAGAGCGAGAAGAAATGGTGAAACAGTGATCGGAGGGCGATATGCATCGCGACGCATGGTATTAAGGCCGCGCGCGGAGTAATCCGCCACCGGGGTGTCTCTGACGGCTCTGACGGAGCGCGTCCACTCTGACGGAGCCATTCCACCCGGACGGAAATATTTTTTGCTGATGCTTCCCACCACATCACCACTTCTCCAGTCCTGGAATTCAAGGTCTTCATTGTCAACAGGCCTCTTGGTTTCGTGTACCTGAGAGCCTTCAATACCTGTTCCCTTGTGGCTGATGTTAATAACTCCTGCCACATCTTTCTACCCACTTGTCAGATAACTCTTCTGTGATTGCCTCACGCTTTCTTTACCTGTTGATGGATTGCTCTCACTCTTTTTCTGGACCTTTTTAAATGTTCCAACATTCTTCTCAGCTTTGCAATCTCCTGCGTGCACCGCCTTTTAGATTTCACACAAACATTAACCTTTTGCAGCATGGATTGGGATGGTAAACACAATTTCACTGTATCCACTCAGCTTCATCTGGGAAATCCTTCTCACTGCTATCCTCATCTAGGACCGTTCTCTGTGAGCTCAATGCCTTTCACCATTTTTGTGCTTTTTCAGAATTTTCTTTTTCCCCCTGTTGCTTGAGCCCAGCAATACCACAGCCAGTAATAGTCCTTGAATCCTTCACTCCTTTCTTGTGGTCCCATTTTAACAGCGTAAACACAATGGCCTGATCCGAAGTTGTTTCAAAGGCTATTGGTATCTCCAATCTGTTGGTGAGGGTGGCTTTCGTAATGAAGAAGTTAATAAGTGATTCTGCAGTTTCGCCATCAGCCATATTTGTATGGGTTAATTCCCTATCCATATGATCCACCAACTCGTACTCATCCATGAGAGTTTCCAATAAGCTGGTATCTATTTTTTGTGGGCACTGTGGCTCCCATCTATCACCGTGAGCATTCCAATCTCCTCCCAACAGGATCCTATCCCACTCCATAATCTCTCGCCCTTATACTGGTTGTGCTGTTCTGCCTTCACTTTATTGTCTGTTCTTCTGTCTCAGCTGATCATACACATTCATCACGCTCATTTTTCTCCCCAAAGGGTATTCCACATCAACCACCTGAGCATTGACGGCTCCTCCCAATGCTACTTCAGAGAACTCCAGATGTGTATCATTTCGAATTCTGGTCATTATTCGTTTCCCTCTGACCAATCTAAATCATGGGTGGCTGATCTTCTACCCCTTCTTTTCTAACACCGGTCCTTGTGACATCACGATATCAGCTCACCACACAAATCATTTATCCCACGCAGTCATCATCATGTCATTCCCCCTCCCACAATTGCGCATGACGCACTGTGACATTGATCTTTCACGGTTTCCGAAATCTGTTCTCATGAACTTCACCCAGCCGTCGCTCATGTCAAAACAACTTTGACTACTGGCTCAGTATCATTCGGCTCTTCTTCTGGAGCTTTCTTTTCCGCTCACTCTGTAGGCACTGCACCTCCCTCGTTGTTTTACAAGGTCTGGTCTCTGTCCGTTACCAAGTTCTGATGTTGCACTTCTCTATCATTCCAGGTCCATCCTTCTTCTCTCACCTGCTTAATTGCCTCCTGTTGTTTAAAGCAACAATTGGTCTTCCCAATATGATGTCCCTTGCAGTTAATGCACTTGTTTACCAGGTGGGAGCAGTTCTGTCCTGCCTTCGCTTTGGAACCCACCACATTGCACTTATGCTCTCTTGAGAAATGTCTTTCTGCACACAGCATGAGTACTGGCATCTTCAAAGCTCAATGTTTCACGTCAATATGTCCACATCAACTGCACTCTCTACAAAAGGAAACTGGACCAGCATTAAGGAACATCTCCAAATCATAGTTCATTGCCGCTGCATTCAAACCACCCTTCAAATCACTTTCAGCCATTATACTTCCTTTTACTGCGAAAACAACTGATGATGCACTCTTCCTTTCTCCCGTCCTTCTTTGCACATCCTTCGGTCCTCCAGTCCAGTTTATTGCCAAGGGGATATCAACTCCCTCATTCTCAGCCTGTACCACTTTTCTCAACCTCTCTGGTCCTCCCCTGGTGTTCTTTCGCAGCTACCTGTCAAAACTGACTCAATCTGTCTTTGATCTTTCCCTGAGTCCGTCTATTTTGTAGTCCACAATTCCTGAGTCTACCTTCACAGCCACCTTCATCACAATATCCCTATACCGAATCAACATTTCAACCATCCCGCGCTCAGCTCTAATTATTGTCAAGTAACCTCGGGTATTCTTTTTAGCCCCCGGACTGCTCGCAGCATGAGGCACCTTCCCTCAACAAGTTCCCCATTCCCTTCTGACAAAATATCCAGTTCTTTCTTCTTAGAAAGCTGTAACCCATTATCACTCTTGAACTGTACCCTTCTCTTCTCCATCACATTCTGACCAAATGGGATTGGCTTCATGTCCTCCTTCTGTTGCTTCATCTTCTGCACTACCATAAAGCCTTCACCCTTCTTCTTTTGTTCCTGACTTCGCTGTTGCTGCTGCCCAGGTTGCGTTTTTGGTGGCAGCGCCGCTGCCCTTTCTGCCAATTACACCTGTCCCTTTTTCTGCTTTTCTCCAGTCTTTTCCTCTACTGGCTTCATTTCTTGCATTTTCTTGACCTCGGGCTTCTTGACTTCTCCAGCCTTCAGTCCCTTTGATGCGCCCTCAACTCACACCTCCTGTTTGTTCCCCTCCTGCTTCTGTTGTGGCACATCTGGTGCCCGTCACTTCACAATCATTTCCTATCCACTCGGGGAGAATCTTGGAAACTCCTGTCACCTTTCTCTGTGCAGAATCACTTATGCATGTCTTGACTGCTCCAGCTCTTGCTTTTCCACCTTCATTCATTCAAAGTCCTTTTTGATTTCCCTTTGAATCCTCTTCACCCCCGCCGGGATTTCGCATCCAGACTGACACACTTCAGAATCAACTCACATATGCTCATTCTCGGGTGTGGCTTCTACCTGATTCCCCCTTCGGACCTCATCTCTTGTTCTCCCTCTGACATCTTCTCAAGGTTTTCCACCACTCGATCCGTTTCCTGCACTACCATCCTTTGAATGCAATCTGTAAACGTATTTTCAATCGTTTTAGCCAGATTAACTGGATCTCGCTTGGCCAACTTCTTTTTGATCTTGCTCAATCTATCATCGAGCTTATTCCACCTCACATCTTTGTACTCTCATGACATGTACCTTTCCTTTTCAATTTTTTCCCTAATCTTTCTGATAGCCATAATACCCACATCAGTTCAATTTTGTCTTGCTGCTTTGTGTTCCACCTCCTGGCCACACTATATGACATATTCATTGTCATATTTTTCTCTTACTATCACAATATCCCTCATCCCATTAGTGTTCCTAAGATACTCACCAACGAAATCATTCGGATTACCTTCTCCCTCCCCATTGGTCATCTCCGATGAAGACTTCCCCCAATCATGATCGATCTATTTCATGCCAGGGGTTTGCTGACTATTCAGGATTGGTCATTCTGGTGTTACCGGCCTCCTACCTCCTTTCCCGATATTGCACTCTTTTGCCTGCTTTATTGGCATCATGTAGGATTCCTTCTCCCTCAACTCAACCATCATCATCACGTCTTCCTCACTATCACTTGGCAAAGTGGCTTTGCAGCTCCTTTCCATAGTCTCCCACCCTCCCACCTTGTTTTCATCCTCTGCTCTGTGCCGACTGACATTTTCCTCTGACTGAATATAGGCAGCAGCCAAGATTGATCTCCTATTCACCCTCGAAGTTGTAAAAGGATCCAGGGGAATTGTGGTCAGTGGGAATGCTGCAATGCTTCCACCATAAACCATAGTTGGCGGTGGTGATGCCAGCTTCGATGAATTGTCACTCCCTCTGTTGCTTCCAAATATTGTGACTTCTGTAACTCCACTTTTTCCAGTAAGGTTGGAGTAGACTATCATATCGCCCAGGTAGTGTAACGTACGCGTCGAGGAAACCTATCAGAGGTCCAGGTTCGGACCACGAAAGCGGGTGTGTTCAGATCCTGACCTGTCCAATGACCCAACCCACTGCTCCAGGGTGGGTCAATTGCAGACCCGTAAATTTTAACCCCCTGGTTTTGCCAGGTTTGGCTAGACCCGTTGATTCCACTCTCCAGCACTGCCTGTTGGGTTGCACTATTCATCGTCGTATTCCGATACGCTACTGCTGATCGATATATATTCACTTGGGTACGTTGCTGTCGTTTTTCGATGTATTGGCTGCTGTAATGATCGGAAGAATTGGAAACATGCTCCCTACCCCATCCTGATAATTTGCGTCAACAGAGAGTCAAAGATTGTTTGTCGTGTATCCTGGGTTATCTGAGGGGCAATCAGTTGCAGACATCCCTAAATGAAGTATTGCCGGCCTTTACAGGACAAAGAGATTGCAAAACGGTCCCTGCCCAATCTTGAGAATGAGAGTCACCAGAACGTCAACGATTGTTGGTCTTGCATCATGTTTAATCACAGCACAATGTGGCTGTTATTGTTTATATACATTGTTTTCACGTTTTATATATGCTACAAGGCTCATGAACACTTAGTGGCAGCTTTGTAAATGAGATAAGTTGTTACTGTCCCGGAGGCTGTCCCAGGAATATCCCCTGCTGATCTGTCTATATAGGCTGCCAACTCCAGGTTTATGGATGTTTGTGATCAAGCGTCATGCATATTACAGAAAATGCAAGACCAAAAATTGATGACCCTCTGTTGACACTCATTTTCAAGATGGGGCAGGGAGGGTATTGCTATCTCTTTTGCCTATAAAGGCAGGCAGAAATTGCATTATGACTGTATGCAACCTATCACCTATCAGATTACCCAGGATGCAAGACGAAACATCGTTGACACTGCATTGACACTCATTTTCAGGATGGTGTAGGGATAATGTCGCTATAATTTTTGCTTATGAGGGTGGCCAATACTTCAATTAGGTATAACAATGATCAAACAAATGTTCAATAACCAGACTTACAAGACCTAAAATTGTTGAGGCTCTGTTGACGCTCATTTTGCCATGGGAGTATCCCCAATGTGCAAGCAGTGTATTTGGCGTAGTATATCATTTACATGTCTTTGGCACCTTTTCGATTGTTTTCGTTGATTTTGTCCTTGACCACTACATTGTTCTTTAATAATACACATAAAAATATCATTTAGAATATACTTTACAGCATCCACTAATTGTCACATACTTCCAAAGTTAATGCATTGGATGGTGTTATCGCTAACAAGGTAAGCGACACACTCGTTGCCCCATACTAGAAATGAGAGTTAACTGAGCATCAACAATTCTTGGCCTTGCATCATGTATAATCCAAGGATTGTGCGACGACAGTAACCCATAATCAAACAATCAGCAAACTTTCTCTGCAATAATGATTGCGACAACAGCGCAGGTTTGTCCTGGAAGTGAGCGTCAATAGAGCATCCATGGAGCATGAATCATTGTTGGTCTTCCAACTAGCATAATCCAGTGGCTGTGCCTCGACATTAAGCCATAATCAACATATTGGCAGCCTTTATGGGCAAAAATGTTAGTAACAATACCGCTACCGCCTCCTGAAAACCAGTGTCAGCAGAGCAGCAATCGTTTTTGTGGGGTTCAGTAAGCTTCACAGCAACGAACTGCCTTGCTTTGTTCGTAAATTGAGTTTTTAACAGTCAGTCTTTTCAATATGTCCTTGTATACAACTTCACAGCTATGCATGCATTGTCTCACAGGTCATACATTTGTTTTGCGTGTAGCTCTAGAGTCAATATTCAAGAACCAGCATTCTACTTTATAATAACATAACATTTGACAGTCTCTCAACTCAAATAACAGAGAATTCAAATTCCTACCGCCATGTCGGATTCCCAATCTTTAAATACCTGGTTGCTAAAGGTTACGATATCCTCCAAAAATGAACGTGTCTTTATTCGTGATTCCAGTGACCTTGGTCTAAAAATCGTATTTGATACTTGGTGGCCTTCTATGAATGTGGGCTCGAAGCATTCTATTGCTTGGAAAAATTCTAGACATGGGCCTTTGTGGCGATTCTATTTGTACTGCGGCATTGGGGAGACCTGCAGCCCCGGATGCATAGGTATTGTTTGTTATCAAGTTCTTCGCCATCCATCCATCAGCAAAATATATTTTAGTCTCTGGAAGCCTCCAGGAGTGTCTGAGAGGATGTGGAGTGTGAACTTAGATGCGTCAATTTCAGGAGAGTATCAGACCCTAGGAGGGCATTCCGGCTGGCCTTCAGAGTAACTGGGATCTCTGATGACTGGTACAGGAGTACCATGGGAGTGATTGTGATAAGTTTGGGAACACCTGGGAGCACCAGCGACAAGCCTGGGAGCGCCGGCGACAAGTTTGGGAGCCCCGACGACAAGCCTGGGAGCACCTGGGAGCCCCGACGACAAGTCTGGGAGCCCCGACGACAAGTCTGGGAGCACCAACGACAAGCCTGGGAGCACCTCCAATCACTGTAGAGCAGTCTGTGAAAACATCTTCTTTGGGAACGCTGCTGGTGCGCCTGGAAATCATAGCTACTACTTATCGTTCAACAATTTTTAAAACTCATGAATTCAGTTTGTATTCTCATCTATGTATCTATATAGCTACCCATCTACACACGGTATATCTGGACTGCCTGCAGGCGGTGCTTGAGAGCAATTTGAGGTGCGCCTGAAAATGACCACCGAGTGAACTCAGCAATACACTCCGAGGCCGTGATCGAGCGAGCTTGGTCATGCACTTGGAGGCGGTAATCGAAGGTATTTGGAGATACACTGGGAGGCCGTGATCGAGTGAACTTAGAGATGCACTCCGAGATCGTGATTGAGCGAGTTTGGAGATGCACTTGGAGGGCGCGATCGAGCGAGTTTGGAGATGCACTTGGAGGCCGTGATCGAGCGAGTTTGGAGATGCACTCCGAGATCGTGATCGAGAGAGTTTGGAGATGCACTTGGAGGCCGTAATCGAGCGAGTTTGGAGATACACTTGGAGGCCGTGATCGAGCGCGATTGGACGAAGTACTTGGAGGCGGTCGATGGACAGCGCGCCGAGTGCTGAGACTCTATTCATCAGTTATTTAACTCGCAACCGTGGGAATGTGACAATGGGACTTTACCTTAGGGCTCTCATGGAGAGCTTGGCTGATGGCGGTCGATCGTGTAGGGAGGCACGCCGGAAGCTGAAGCTACATTCAGGGGTCAACTCGTAATCATGAGAATGAAGGGAAGACAAACAATCTCGGGTGGATGCTGTACTCGGTGTATGCAGTACTCGGTGTATGCAGTACTCGGTGTATGCAGTACTCGGTGTCAACTCATGATCATGGCATGGAGAGGGATGACTTAACTTTGTGTTCAGCAATGATAGTTGAGTTGTGGACGGGAAAGAGAGAGATGGGGGATGAAGATGAGAATGATGTGGAGGATATGAGCGGATATGTGAAATCAGGGGTACGACTTGCCTGATTGGGTTGGAAAGACCTCGTATCGGAGTTATTACCCGCCAGATCGGGACTCGTACCTGCTGTATTGGGGATGGTCAATTGACTCGCACACGAAATTCTCTCAAGTCCCAGTTTCTCATGATGATTTCCCCCCATCTCTTCTCGTCTCTCTCTTTCTCGTCCTCAACTCTACCATTACCTAAGAACACGAAGTTAAGTCATCCCTCTCAATCTCTCTATGCAATGATCAAGAGTTAATACCGAGTACAGCATACACTGAGTACTGCATTCACCGCGTACTGCATCATCCCAAGATCGACTGTCTCCCGCTCCCAGCCAGTCTCTCATCTCTCAGCAGACCATGTTGTACTCAATTCTCTACATTCCCCCCCATTTACGAGTTAACGAATGAATAGAGTCTCAGCTCCCGTCGCACCTCCCTCCCGAACTACCTCCTCCAGATTGACCGCCTCCAAGCACTCCAATCTCACTCGATCATGGCCTCCAAGTGCAGGTCCACACTCGCTCGATCACAGCCTCCAAGTGTATCTCCAAACTCGCCCGATTACGGCCTCCATGTTCGCACGATCACTGCCTCCAAGTGCATCTCCAAACTCGCTCGATTACGGCCTGCAAGTTCGCACGATTACGGCCTCCAAGTGCATCTCCGAACTCGCTCGATCAGCGCCTCCAAGTGTATCTCCAAATCCGCTCGGTTACAGCCTCCAAATTCGCACGATCACAGCCTCCGAACTCGCTCGATCACGGCCTTGGAGTGCATCTCTCAGTTCGCTCGATCACAGTGTAGTGAAACAGTACAGCTAGAATGCAGACAGCCCATCATCAACACTCCGCCGCACCTCGCATGGCATCCGAAGGGAATTCTTGAGCAAGAGCGGTTCTGGCTCGATGAGGGTGAGAGGATATGAAGGGATACCCGGCCATGATGAACCACACAAATTGCGTGGATCTATGCACGCTTTTCAAGAGTGCGTGAGACCAAGGGTTGGGAAAGATAGAGTGTGTATTTCATATAATGCGATGATGTCTATCTACCCCGGGGTCTCCCAAATATATACTCCCTGTTGCTGAGTCCATCTCCGTTATCCCTGTATCTCTGTTTGTATATATAGAGAGAGACTTAGATAATACATGACATATTGTGATGTAGTGAATCTTGTGACTGTAACAAAGACGAATATGATATACGAAATGCCTTGTGGTTGTGGAACCCTAAGAACCACTGGGAGAATATGGTACCAAGTCTCCCGCTGAGCTTGCGCAGAGGTCTCAGCTGCTCTCGAAGTCTCCCGCAGACCTGCGCAGACGTCTCAGCAGCTCCGAAATTTGACTATCCAAATAGTCAAATCTCGTAGCATCCTGAATGCACCTCCATAACTGCAGGTGCTTTCAGAAGCACCGGAGAATGCTCTTGCAGAGTCTGAAAGTACTTTGCAAAGCTCCAGGGGGGGCTGGGAGCATCTGGAAGTACTTAGAAGCACTAGTGAGGGCTACCGGAGTGTCTGGGAGGTTTGCCTGTGGCTTCCGGACCGATTTACATTTTGCTGATGTCAGAACATGGGACTAGCTCAATGGGGAAACACTTACATGCAAAAGGGCACATTGCAAAGTTAAATGAATTAAAAGAGTCGCAAGTTTCCGAATTGACAAGTAAAACTGTTGATGGAACAGCATTGGCCATACTGAAGAGACAAGGCAGTCGAAGAATTAGAATAGTGAGTTTGCAGAGGAAATTCATATTCGACAGTGAGATCTTATCTATATTAATTCAATTGACAGACACAATGCTCCAAAATGGCAGCAAATGACTTTCTAACAGGCGAATTTCACCAAGACACCCGCAATCGCTACCTCATGTTAGGATTTGTTTCAGCTTATAGACCTTGGAACGTTATATCAAACCTAGATCTACAATGGCCATATAATGCATTACGCAGTAAGCTGTTGCTTCCGTCAGCCAGCAGCCTTAGCAACATCTGCCGGAGGGGATACTCACTGACATTGGATGCAATTAAATAACAATTGCTGTGATGAAATAAAGTTAGCTTAGCTTTGGACGGGTGGACATCAACAGGCAAATTAGCCATAATGTCAGTCATAGGTTACTAGGTGAATCAACATTGGGCATTGCGAGAAGTACAAATCGCTTCTGACAAGATTGATAGGCTGCACTTTCCCTATTTTGAACACTAATCAAGGATACAAGGGCAGGGGTCAACATACTGGAGCATGGCTAGCCATACATTTGAAGGAAGTTCTCATTTGTTTTGAACTTACGGACGGCTGTTTACTCGGAATTATAACTAATAATGGCTCTTCCATGTACTCGATGACTTGGGAACTACTATTAACCCTTGGTGTCTCTGGAATGGAGTGTCCTGCAATGAGCTACCACATACCATGCATGGCACACGTCATTGAGCTTGCTTTGGGTGCGTTCATAAGCACTCTTGGTGTAACAGGCCACAACAAGTCTTTGGAAGCCCAAGAGCGCGATCAGCAATTTGGAGATAATGAACGCACAGACATTGGGATTAGTCAAAGACTTGGAAAAGACGGCAGGGCTAGAATCAACAAGGTGTTGGCTATGAGACCAGGTTTAGCAAGGATAATTGAGAAAGTACGTATTTCAACAGATTTTGATGAACCTGAAACTGACCTTCATATAGCAGAGAATTCTTGCTGGATTGATAACGCTTAAACATGGTCATCAAAACGAGTTCATCGACTGTCAAAAAGCCAAAGTACATATTGCTGTACTACCTATTATGGATGTGAAAACAAAGTGAAATTCGACACTGGAGTTCCATGAACAAGCCTACCGATTACAAGAATTCACCCACTCGTGGTTCAAGAATCAAAAATACAGTGATTACTGCCCACTGTTGACAACACAGGATGAATAAACCATTATCAACCATGTGATTGAAGTTTCAAGGCCATTCCAATACAGGACCCTGTGGAAGTCAAAAAGGCATACAGTATCTCTGCATCACCTTATCACCGTCTACAATGGCATGTTTCATCATATGGCAGGTGTTATACCATTTTGAGCAAAGAAGGAGACTCGATGGATGGCAGACTTATACCTCGCTGTGAAGTTTGTGCAACATAAGCTGTGTGAATATTACGCTATGTAATGCCAACATCCGGAATGTGTCTCATTTCCACACATATGGTTGATTCTTTTTGGAATTTGTAATCCTTTCAGAATCGGGACAAGGTCATGGATATTCATCCTGAGAACAATAACTCCTATACCACCCAATACACCGAGCGGTTTCTGATGTATGTGGAGAACGAATAGTGTGACAAACATCGACACAACTCCATCATGAATCCCGAAAATGTTCCGGGCTGCAATCATTTCCCTTCTGCCCAGGCTTGTGGATTTGGTCAATCTTCTTTTGATCAATATGATATGTCCAGCAATGATGATGAATACTTGACCCCTAAAGGCATAGCTGAAACGACACGATGATGAAGCGATCACACAGCAGGTGTATTGACTGCCACAATGCTCTATGTGAATTCACCGCCTGAAGCTCCGAAGCACTGGGGGCATGTTAATCCCAATTTTAATGATTGACACTCCGACCCTATGGAGACAACCAGTGCATTTTGGTTACCGGATATGTCCGACTGGTGACATCAACAAAAGGGAACGCACTAGAAGTACGCCGATCTCTCCAACGTGGCACACGGCATATTCCCTTTCATACCGCATGGTGGTGGAGTGGACGCCAGTGTTTACCTTGGGCGAGTCGTTATCGGCTGGAGATAGTCCAAAACCACAGGCAAGACCCTTTGGGAAAAAGTTGTGGTAAGGCAGTTTGCATGTGCCAATAACGGAATATTGTTAGGCGATTACACCGCATTGGATACCATGGACACCGAGAACAACTTGAAATTGAAGACAGAGGCAGAGGAAAGGAAATTGCACAGAATGGCCAAGGTCCGTGAGTTTTTGGAGATGTGGCAGGGCAGCAAAAACCGACGTGCTACACAGAAGCAATCTCGTGCCCAAAACAAACAAATGACAGCTCTTGGATACATTTCAGATACTGAAGAGATCATCAAAGCATCCTAGTCAATCTTTCAACATGATTGTGCAGCAGCATTTAGATTGTCGGAAAGATCACCGTTGCCACCAGATGTATCTGAAGAGGACCTGCTGGGAGGTCGAACTCTAGTAATAACCGTCCATCGAATCAAATAAATCAACCCTCCTTCAGCCGAAAGTTAAGACGATAGTGCTCCTGAAATCATTTCTGGCATCGAAAATTGGCTTGACTGGAATGGTGACCTGGATAACCCAAACGCAAGTGATGACGGCTGGGAGCCAGACGACGGATCAGATATTGAGCTTGACAATGGCAATGACGCTCGGACAATCCCAGAGCACCCTGGTGTCAGTGCCTCACCAAATAATCTTCGATGGATTCGGCGAATAGGAAGCTTAGTGTTACAACTGGAAATGCGTTGATGACGGTCTCTGCAATCAAAACAAGGTGGAATAAAGGAAACAAGAAAAAGTAGGACATATTGAGTCAAGAGGTTTTCACTAGGTTCTATATGTTGCTTGACCGAGAATTTCACATAGAGAAATATTATGGGAGAAGATTGAGCAGTCACAGGGGAATATTTGTTCATAAACATCAACTTATTGCTCAAAATGAATCATTTAGCAATGTATCGCGATTTTGGTAGAATGAGAGTGTACCAAGGAAGAAGATTACTGGGCTCAGCTTTGCAAAAGTGCTGAGTTCCATTCTTGACGAAAGGCAACCAATATGTTCAAATAATTATTCATACAATTATGGATGGCGCCAGATATTGGCTAGACAATACATTAAAATGAGCATCAATGGAGCATCAACGATTTTTGTTCTTGTAAGCAAGGTAATTGGAAAGTGAATAGGTTGCTGTTTAGCATAACCGATGTATTGGCTGCATTTATAGGCAAAACAGTAAGTGACACAGTTACTGCCCAATTCTGAAAATGAGAGTCAACCTAGTATCAACGATTTTTGGCGTTGCATCTTGGGTTGTCGAAGCGTTTATTTGTTCCAATAATTCATCTACAATGTATTGGAGGCCGTTTCAGTCAAAACATTGCATGATATCTTGTTACCCAATCATGAAAATGAGCATCAATGGAGTGTCAACGATTTTTAATCTATTATGTAAGGTAATTGAACAGTATTCTGGTAGTGGTTAGGCATAATGAATGTAATGGCATTCTTTCTAGGCAAAAGAGAAAGCGACATGGTCATTGCCCCATTCTGAAAATGAGTGTCAATGGAGCTTCAATGATTTTTGGCTTGGCATCATGGGTTAACTAAGTGGCCATTGGTTGCAGACATCCATTAATGAGGTATTAGCTGCCTTTAGGCGCAAAAACAACATTGGCACACTCCATGCCCCATCCTGAGAATGAGTGTCAACGGAGCCTCAACGATTTTTCATCTGGCATCTTTGGTAACCTAATCGTTACTTTGTGGCAATAATTCATATTCAATATTGTGGCGGCCTTTTCAGCCAAAACTGTGCACAATATCTTTGTTTCCCCATCTTGAAAATGAACAACAACAGAGTGTCAACAATTTTTGGTCTTGAATATTGGGTAACGAAGGCATTGTGCAGATATTAATGCTCATAACCAAATTATTGACTGCGTTAGTAGTCCAAAACACAAACCACAATGGGAAAAGCATTGATTTCAGAACAAACGATATTGCCACCTGTAAAGCATCGAAAACATGATTGCTGGATGTTGAACATGCCCTCTTAATCAAATCCTACTATCACACATCAAAAGTAGGAGCATTATATGAATTGACAGACGGACCCGCTGGACAACCCGCTGACAACTTGCCAATTTCAGATGGGTAGCGATCTGGCCATTGAACCTAATCAGAATTGACAGTTTGGGTGAGTTGGCCACCAAGACCGGCAATTTGGCAACAGTTCAGTTCCGACCCGGCACCATTGCTGCCACCAGTAATTGTTCAATTGACTACAAGCTGGATATCGCACCCAGGCCCACACACTCTTGTGAGCCCTCAAAAATCTTGTAATAAGTTACATGAAGGGATAAAAGCCCAGAGCCAGCTAAATCTTAATTTCCACATTAGCTGATGATACCTCTAGATCTGGTGGATAAAGCTGCCTGGATAAATACCAGTTCAGAGTCCAACAAAAACTGCAGTTCACCCTGGTCAAGGTTATAGCAGAAACCATCAGGCTGCCTGCTAGTGCTGCTTGAAAGATCATCACCACCACCACTACGACTGCTCCATAATATATGTGGTCTTCATAATATATTCATTATTTCCCACTGTTTGCTTATGTAATCTTTCTATCTATTGTGTGATATTGAAAATTACAATGTTTGGAAATGTACAAGATGTGGTTTTGGTACTTGGACTGCAATAAGTTATCGCCAATCTAGTTCTATCCAAAAATGACAGCTGATACTACAATAGCTTCAAGCAGGGCATTTACCTATTCATCTTTAGCACTCTGCAAAACAAGACACCATCCAGTACATGTATATTCACCATCTTTTACCCATATATCTCCATCTCTGTTGAATGTGCATATAGCACACCCACTTGAATGCAATGTAGCACAAACTTTTTCAAACATAAAAATTATTACTCAAATTAATATCAAATATGTGGCCAATCACTGAAGCTATCTGCTTTGTGCTGTTCAATGTATACATTGGTGTTATGTAAATAATCACCAGCACTTGATGCAAAACACTAACAGAAAGGGCAGAAAAGGAAGCTCTGGTGAGAATTAGTATACTATGCAGATGATCGGCTCTAACACTACCAGTAAAGATTGTAATCAGCCCAGGTATTGTATACTGAATAAGGATGCAGCCAGCACCCACTGCTACCAAGCTACAAGCGGGGTACCCTCTATTGACACTCTGAACCTCAGCACCCAATTCTTCATTTACCTAACTTTCAACTCATGTAACCCAAAGAGTTTTACTTTAACCAAGAAATTGTTTATATTTCAAATGTAGTTACCAAGATACTCTTTCACAGCTTGACTGCTGTTTTGATTTCCTGAAATATTTGAGCAGAGATTGATGATCATGTATCATGGATCAGGCAACACTTTGTACTCTTGATACTCCAGAGCAATACTTTGCATTGCTGGTATTTTGCATTAAGCAAATTATGGGTAGCTGATGCTTAGATACATGTCAGATATCATTGGGTAAATCTTTTGTACATGACTGTAATGTTACAATATGGATGTTGCAGAGAACCATCTATATAGACTAAGGTATAGAGACTGGCATATCAGAGAAAGATTCAAGATATATTCAAGGTAGTTGAGTATGCACTATGGTACCAGCTGTATACAATGAGATCTGCTCGGTTGAAGCTCAGCTTTATAAGGCACATAAAATACATTCCTAATATTGTATATTCTATCACATCAATTCAACAAGACCAACAATACACAATCTCAAAATCAAATAGACGAAGAACCCATGTGGACAGCCACTCATACCAATGATTAAGGAAACTCCCCAGATACCTATACTATCCACTAAGACAATGTAGTTGAAGTAGTAAAACTATTATGTGAAATTACAGTCAGACTAAGGATAAAGTATGTATTCAACTTCGAAAAACTACAATCAGGCTAACTCTGTGAAACCCCAGAGAGCAAAATACAAATACCGCAAGATACAACAGACAGATGAGACTGAAAAACCACAGCCAGGCAAAAGTTCAAAATCACAGACAAATTCCAACACCACAACTTGTTTATATGTTATTACAACATAGAGTCACGTGGTTATAATCCTTCTGGATCTTGAAATCTCTATGCAGTTTATTTTTCTTTTCTGGGTAAAGTATGTAAAATGCATTCTGCTTGTAGCCAGGACTTTGACAGCAATTGTATGTAATAGAGAGTTTATCAGACTGTCGTTATAAATGCTTCCAGTTCAAGTAGTTAGCCAATTCTGTACCAGTGAGACCAGGTTCTTTCAGTTTTCTTTTGCTCTTCTAGTAGCAATCTCCATTCCAGAGCTGGTTGACAAGAAGCTTCACGTTGATTTCATGATCATCTGTATTTGGATGGAATCAGAGATTAGTTGCTACCACAAAGTTTTCATATGTATCTCCAAAACTATTAGGTATAACTGATACTCCAGTTTCATTGTCAATTACTACTCTAGCACAATATAACTATTGCAATACAGATCAATCAATATCAAGGTAGATAGTGATTGCAATGTCTTCATTTTGTCATTCATTTGGATAGTGTGCAATGCACATTCCAAACAACTCCCTTCGAAGATATAAATGAAAAGAAAGTCCCATTTGCTTCCAAATCTGCTGTAGAGTCTTCCACATGTTCAGTGGATTACTAATGTTGCTGATATATTGTTCTGCTCATTTATCTAAACAGAGAAAATATTGGCAGTTGCCCTGCACGCATTGCCACTGCACTTTAGAACAGTGGCAGCTTTGGCATTATTTTCTTTACTGGTAGCACTGGTATGTATTCAACTACTGCCTGTCTGGAACTTCAGGAATGGTTGATTGCTGGACATAGTCACTCTTTACTCACAATTGGCCACCAGTTATCTTTGATTACAACCATCTACATCTTCACTGGCCATATTATAAAGTTGGCACCTGTAAACTTTGCCATGTGATAGTGAAGAGCAGATGATGATATTTTGGTGGTAGTGAAGGAACAAAGGGTTAGTGTTTGATGAAATGGTGGGAATTCTGTGTAACAATAGAGTTGAGTCAGATAAAGAGTAAAACGCAACCACTGGGGTAATAACCTGTTACGAAATGAAAGTAATGGGGAATTGTATATATTGACCAATACATAGTAACTGGAGAGTAGTGGAAAGACTCAAGATATATACAAGGTAGTTGGGAGAATGATGCCCTGCAGGCTTTGTGCATTGATATCAGCTCAGGCAGATTGATACAACATATAAAGTATATCTGAGATGAGTGATAGCATTTGAATGAAACATAGTGACCAATGTTTTTGCAACCAGTCTCAGTACCAGGCTAATGATAATGCAGAACTCATCTGTATATAGTATAGCTACTCTGGGCCACAGAGCACCCTAGTAGTTCTATAGCATGCTTAAGAGACTCAGATAGCAAGGGTAATAAATTCCACCCACAAGTTATGGAGAAATCATATGGGGTAGATAGTCCTCCTTCTCTTCCCTCAGCAGTCAACCCATTACTCCATCAAAACCTTGGGCAAATTTGCACCTGCCTTGCAGTTTCTAGGGACAATAATATATCAATTCGGCAAAAATTATTTATGTTATGGTGCTATACTCGTCAGATTTTCAAGTTACCGGAAATGGGAAAACCCTAACCCACACAGAGCATTGCCAAGAGTCATTATAAGCGCCAATGCTAGCCATTACTAGTAATTTATTGCTTGGGTTAGGGTTTTTGAATTTCCAGGAAGATGAAAATCTGATGAGTAGAGGGTCTCCCATGTTGACAACTCAGAAATAGTACCAATTTTAACAACCACTTGCCTAAATCTCCTAAGACTGATAGAAATTGACAGCTAGCATGCCATATATACTCTGATAGTATTACCAGTGAATTCCATTTACAATTGGTGATGAAACAGGGGGGGTTAGAAGGTGGGCAAAAATCCACCAGCTTCATAGACTTTTACTCACATGTTCATCATACTCAAAATTAGACTCTTTGACTTAGTTTTTTGATTGACATGTACGCCTTGGAGTTGTCTATTATACTGCTGTCTCTGATATTCTCTCCATTGTGTGGTTGTTGAGCAATTTGCAATTTTGAAATAAATTCTGGGATTTGCAATGCAAACGCATGGATATAACAAACAATTAAAGTAGTTTAAATATGTGTATCTCTGAAGACCTCTATCATGCAACTTAGGTTCTATAGCTAGAAATATAAAAAAATCGGGAAATAGGAGGTAGACAAGGATTTGAACATGCGCTTAAGCTTTTTACAGAGGATTTCAGACTCCATATCTCAACCCCTTCGAAGTTTGAGGTAATACTACCATTGTTTCATGGACTACTATACACATCACCAAGTAAAGTACAATTTATTGAAGCGATAGATATTTTCGATCTCTGAATGCTCAAAAGTCGGCTAAAAGTGCATTCAAAACATTTTAGAACACTCTCTCCTGACAGCTAACGTACTTACCTGCAGTAATCCTTAGACCATACCATGTTCTGCTAGCAGCCAATATTAATAAGGTGTTGTATAAGTGTAAAGGAACGTACGCCTGCGTGCGGCTCCGTATGAGAATAGATAGGATACGGTTGCAAAACGTGGGCTAGAGCGATAATATGTGTACAATGATGAGTACGGTTTTCGGTATAGATCTAAGTGCCGTAGCAGCGACTACGCTTACCCGGCCTCAGGTCACATGTCTCCGTTACATTATCCCCCTCTTTAGGCACTGACCTCCTAAGCTGCAAAAGCCGGTACAAGAGAACAGAAGGAAGGGAAAGAATAAACCAATCATGCTACGTACGCAATTGTACGAACCCATATGTCCTACAACCGATCGGTATCTCTCAGGGCAGCCTTTCGGCGGATCCGGCGCACGGCTAAAGTGGCAGATGGTACAAACCCGTGCCGACGTCATTTATACTGGGCCATAATCCAAAGAAGAGAAGAGAAGAGAGAAACAAGAAAATGTCCAAATGTGATCCCGTCCTCCATATCTCCACCTCCGAATCCATCCTCCTCCGACCATTCATTCCCATAGCTCGTATCTAGGTCACTGTCGGAATTTGGCTTGACTCTCGGCATAGATTGGAGCTTCCACTCATGACTTGGCATCGATGGGAGCTTCCGCTGCCGGTATTGTTTATAGCCGTCGGTGATTATCGATCGTATACGCTAATTGCATCGCGTGTAGTCGCGTCTCATTCATTGACACCAAACACGCAACGGATATTACCACCAGCTACTACAACGACTGACTCATGACCGGGTGTTCGCAGTGAACTATCATTGGCCCTTCTAAGGTATGCCGCTCCAGTCAAAGTGTTGACACCCCCGGGGTTTGTAATACCAGGGAAATCCGGGTAGATTCTTTGACGTTAAACATGACGAGCAATACAAGACTGTGGTCCTCGATCTTGAATCGGCCTAGCCGCTATGGGGTGGCCGAAATTTTTATCACAATTGAACATATTATTGACGCTAGGGTTGGGGTTAAATACAGTTTCGTTTATTCTTTTCGCTGTCCATCTCGCCTGCTCGTACAACACTCAACAATGTCCACTCAACGAACGGACCAACTCCACCGCCGCACCATCTCCGTCCTAAACCGGGCAGGGCCACGTCTGGACCCTTTTCCATGGTAAATAACCCAGCTACTATTACAACCCACTCAGGCCGTCGTTCCTTCCCTCATATCCAGAACGACGCATGGCGAAATAAAAATATGCAAGAATGGAAATTTAATCATCCTACGTCATATCAAAACACCATTTCAACCCATGTAGCAAAGTCTACTTCCGGCCGAGGGCGGCATGATTTGCCTGTGCCAACTCAACACTCTCATCTTTCATAGAGTAAATTCCAAGCCGCTTCGGCTTGCTAGTTCGCAACCGCAAGATCCTTGCCCGGATCTTAGCTGCCTTCACTACTGCATCAGTTGCTTACACCTCATGCACACAGCCCAGACGCCTTATTAGGGGCGTGGGCACGCCCTGCGCCCACACCTAACAAGCTACTAGCGGAGCACTTTGCAAACCTCACTAACCCGCGAACAAATGTGGACAGACTGCCTCGCTATATTTGGGGGACTTCTTTTTTCAAAAATTTTCACCAGCATTTGAGCGCAAGTAGCAAAATTTACTGCAAGCGTCATCGAGATCGGAAACAAGAGCAACGTGGTGTTAGTTTGATGCATGAGATGAGATTGTAAGCGATAGATGTGGCTATATTCTGTATCCACTCGGCGTTCACGAGTGTAGGGTCATAATATTGGCCTTCAACAGTCCAACGTATTGTCAAAAATACCTAGGTAGTCTCAGCGATTGTCAAAGGGTTTCAGAGGCAGGCGAGATAGTTAACAATGAAGCCCAGTCCATCGCAATTATCTTATCTTGAGCCGAGCAGCGTGCATTATTGTACACAGCCTCTGTGACGCATGATTACTTGGCGTTTCACGTACAGTAGAGCACACACCCTGCATAACGCAGTACAGTTCAGTACAACAGTCAATGACTTACTTCTAAAACGCCACCACTCACAGATCGCCCACCCCACCGAAAGTTCTAACTGACCACAAAAACTATGCCACTAGCAGGAGAAATATATTCCTAGAATAGAGTTCGGATAAGTGGCCAGTAATAATCGTACCTAACACTCTCAGAAGGGCTGCGGGCATTTGCAACTCGAACTAACAACTATGAGTGCATGATAGCGAATCCTTTATCTCTATCATATCCAACGAGATAGGTTATGGGAATAAATCGCATGAGTTGACATTTTCGCATGTCAAATAGATAAATAAGTGGGTGCCAACCGATCGACGGCTTTTGACAAAAGAGAACCGACAAGCTCCTTCAAACCTGAACATTCTACCTTCTAAGAGTCGACAAACCCTTTACCACTTCTCAGGTTGCGCCTATTTCGTGCTCGATGTCAACTCATATTTCGCGGTTGAACGCTATTATGGAGAAATCCACTCTTTTGCTGGCCTATATAGTTCGTACGGCCAAAGCAGCTGCTATACCAAACGAAAATTTTGCTGGAGATGAGTTCTCAAATAATCGTAAGGCGCATAACGTTGTATTGGCTGGGCTGTGTTGACAAGTTACATCGATTAGTGTTCAGTGACCTGGCACCGTAGGACACTTAACATGGGCTTATGCTTCCGATGATTCAGGCTGATGCTTGCAGACTTTTGACGCTGTTCGGAGAACAGGTTACCCGTCAGTATCAGGCGCAGTCGCTTGGATGGGCGGACAACATAATATTCGCATGGTAAGCGGTAATCAACGACCGATGTCTGCTTGACTGACAGAATCAGTGCTCCGCTAGGTATCTCTTGAGAGGCTAGAGAACGGATCTTAGTACTTACTCGAATACCAGGGATCATCACTGCCGTGATAGGAGCGATTCGAATTGCGGGACCAAACTGGCTTCGAGCTGTGGTTGGTAGAGCCCGGGAGGGCGAAGGGGTTGCTGAATCCGAAATTATGTCCAGTACTTCGGGATCAGTATGTGAACTCTGGAGCGGTCGAAGCATAGTTCGTTTGCTTGGGTCACCGGATCTTCTTGAGTTGGTTTATGTTCCGTACGATAACAACCGAGAGGAAAGTCTCCGCAATGTGGCAGTCTTTGATCTAGCAGAGGCGGTCACTCAGGGCCATCTCCACGCACCGAACGACGCTAGCGATACTCTCAGCATTATGTTGAAGAGGAAAGATCCACCCAACCTTTCGCTTAGTGTAGAAGGTGCCTTATGTGGCAAAATCGAGTTGTGGACCTTTGCAATTATTGGGATTATTATTCAATCAGCCGTGATTGCATATGACGTCATTGTTGTCCACGTTTTGGAATTACCCAAGGGAGGCTCTCGTGTCAGTGGATATGCATTACCGTGCACGCTGATTGGAATACTTCTGGTTATTGCTGGGCTGTTGATTTGTTCGCATGTACGATATTGCGATATGGTTTAAAACATGGAGGCTAATTATGTTCCAGGTTATTGAAGGTACCACCACAGAGGTTACTCTAGGGCCTCCCACGGATGATAACCACCGGGTCATACGCATACAAAGAGGCGGTCAAAAGGTTAATGATCAGATATTCAAGGCCTATGCATTCCTAGAGAGTACTTCCCACCAATATCAACATGAGGAATCTGGCACGAACATGACTCGCCAGGTAATGATGTCTCGCAAATTGTCCGAAAAAACACCAAAGAAATTTGAACTTCTCACCATTTTGGGGAGTTTCGGAACCATTATCGGCTTCGTTGTGCAATTTGTCGGCCTCAGGGTAATCCTTTCTACCAATCTATTGACGTGTGTAGCGCTGATGGTTGAAGGCCATGCATTGGTCAGCCACAATTATCCTGTTAGGTAGGTTGGACAAGATAACACAGCTTCTATAGTGTACGCTAAATCCGGGGGACTGCAGGAGCAACTCTCATTATGACAGCAATCAGGTCCTGGGTTCGAAGGGGACTTTCAAAGGATCCGCGACCAAAAGAGATTCCCGAAGGACGAGAACTCGATTGGCTAGCCAAAGAGATCTGCGGAAATACGAAGTGGGATGTTAAATCGTTAATTAACTACGAGGAACTTTTCCGGCTGCAGAGGGACGCTAATACGATAAATATGTCAATCGGCGCGAAGGTTGTTGAAATTAGAGCCCACCTTGGAACGATTACCGGCTGGCACACAGTTAGCAACGCCGCTAGAGGGTTGAAGATGGCTTTAGATGGTGCGATGGAACACATTTGCGGTTCGGATGGCTTCCAAATCAACCCTATAATGCTCGGCAGGCCGAATAGAGCATTATTAGATCGTGGCGATAGTATTGAGCGGTTCGACTGGGGAATATGTATCGAAATCAGGGGTGAACCAACCATGCTACAAGTTTCAATGGAAAGACAAGTAACGGAAGATGGGAATGTTGATGGAAGCAAAAGATATGGTCCATGGAATACAAACCAGGAGGTTCTTGAAGCAATATTATCACTCTGGATGGGTTCATTGCGTGAACGTAATGACCAGCTAGAAACGAACAGGGAGACACTTAACCAGAAAATCGCTGCTAATCTTGAACGACCACCGGTACGCAACGAACGATCTAACGAACGGCCACCGGTATCCAACCTTTACTGGAAGGACTACGTTACAGTAGTAGGACATGCGGATCAGCAATTCCGTTCAATTTATGAATCTTGGATATCTCGCGGTACGAAATTGGCAGCCTTCAAAACTCATGCTTCTGAGGATATCGCAGGACTTTCTATTCTTCAGCCGGAGTTTAACCTAGCCCTCGATGGTAGGGACGAAGGTGAAATATCTGCAAGAGTATTGATTGGCTGCCCATATCATGGTGATAGAGCCAAAGGTGAATCTGCTAGTGTGATATCAGGCTTCGGCGGAGATGATGTTTGTGAGTCAATCATTTCTTCAGTCAAATCGTCTACAGACTACAGCTACAACAAGGTCGTTTTTCTAACTTCCGACGCTTCCAGTGTTATGCCACACAAACCCAACAAGCCCCATTGAAGAAGCTTGTGCACGGGACATTTTTGCGAAGTTTATGTATTTCGTACCGAATTTGATTACCAATATTGGAGGTACAACTGTTGCGATCCCATCCGTCCTGTCAGAAATGCCGCCAGGGCTGAGAGCAGAGCTAGAAGATAGGCCGAGAGGAAGGGCAGATGACACTACTCGTATGCGAAATTCGGCTTTATCAGGATTAATTGAGTCTGTTCGGCGGAGCGGGATTTTTACCGAGGAGGAGGCCCTCATTGCCATCGTTCCGCCAATCTGGGCGGCAAACAAGCTGCCAAAGTTGGGGGAAAAATCTAAGGAAAGCGTGTTCATGGAGGAATGGCTTAAGTCTGGTTAAGGTTTTCGAGACATTGATTTCGTACCGTTCCAGGCAGGGTGGATTTTGTAACAGTTTACCATATTTTTCTTGAAAAATTTTGCTGCTTCTTGAACCGCGCTGGCCATGGTTGTATTTCTTTATTACATGAAATGAGGCGATGGTATTTGATTCGGAAAATGACTGCGCCATCCTTCAGGGATATCCCGTAACATCCCCGTCATGAACCATAGACAGGGATTTTCCATCGATACTACTACTTTGATGGGGACTGAACTGTAAGGAATTACGGTCTGGAACGGCCATCAATATGTTTCGTGCAACACGGTTGCTACCCTCCCGTATGCACCTCACGTAGTGCATATCTAATAGATACCCTTGATACCGCGGATATCCGTGGCAGTAAAGCGGTTTAGGAAATCATGATAAACATAGGAGTGAAAAGTTTATTTCCGTTCCCTAAAACTGCTGACACTGTATTAACCTCATCTATTCACTTGTGTTTCACTATGGCAAGTATTTAATTGGAAGCTGAGGCGGACGTCGACCATCCCTAACACCTGCTGTCACTCGGCGAGTGATTGAAATGACTGTTGATAGAAAGGTCTGGAATAAGGTCGCCGATACACTAAGTCACCGAGTAGACTCATAAACGTACACTTATACACGATTTTTCGCTCGCCACTCGCCACTCTGAGCACCGCTCCAGCATCTCCGCCGGATCTCCAGACTCCATGTATATAAAGGCATAGACTTTATCTACATCGCACAATTTAACAATAACAATGTAGAAACCCGTATATTATGTAGACTCCTTAGAACTTGCTTTGGCCGGCAGAATAAAGCTGGCAGTAGGAGAAGTGTAACCTTTTGCTGTGAGGGGTTGCTATAGTATTTTTACCATGTGCAGTAAGACATGCATGAAACTAATCATATACTTGTCGTCTCTCTAGGTGCTATACCGATTGAAGAATCGAGGAACCTACATAAAAGCTTCATTTCCTTGCACACAAGCCAGCCAGTCGCGCATAGCATGATCCACAATTCCCGCTCTAACAAACACTTAGTTTGTATTCTCCCCCAAGCGTATCCTCGGAATCTGCAAGTATCTCTTCACAATATCTATACTTTTCAACTTTTGTACTGGATTATCTTCAGTATCCACTTCGGCCCGTCCAACAGACTATCTTCGAACCAAGCATTCCGTACGGGCCGGTATCCCCTCACTTGTGCTTGCCCGGGGTTACATATTTCGCTAACCCTGACCCGCTATGGTTGAGGTATTCCGGGCATCTTAATGTAGGAACACCTCACAGGAACGGGAACAGAGCAGGGGTATCCGGCGGTTCTGTCATTATCGATGGTTAAGAGACTGATGTGGAAGCGGTTTTAGTTAGAACATACTATACAGACTAGTAGTGACTTTGTAGAGAGAACATCATCACTTCGTAAGCATTGCATATAGTGGTCATATTTCACACGTACTAATCCGCGCGCATTTGCCGTTAGAAACCCTCGTTGTCAACTTTCATCTCCTTCCGCCAAGGTAGTTCCTCTCGCAGTACCTTAATGTCTATGAAGTCCATCCTATCTGGGGCGGGAGTCAAACCTACTCTGGACTACTATTGTTCTTGGAGTTTAAGACTGTGACACTTAATTTAACCTGAGTTCTTGACGGTTGATGGTGATACGATAAGATACGACAAAGCTGAACGGGTGTGATAAGACAAGATTGCGCTAAGGTACCCATCAATTGTGTAACGCACGTGCTAACTAGTATCCCCTCATCCACAACTCCCTCCCGTCCTAGACCCACCGCCGTTTTCGCCGATGACGAACAGAGTGCACCCGGCGCTAGCGCTCAGACTCCAAAAAACACCACGTGATGTTCAAACAGCGTTGCGAAATGCGGTTGTCGCATAACCTTCGCCGGAAGCAGCTGTTCTCACTTCGATGTCGCTGTGAGCAAGGTGATGCATGACGCCCCACTTTCGAATTCCGTTGTCCGCGTTACCCAACCGAATACGTATTCCGCCGAGTACTCGAAGACATGATTCTCATGCTTCAGTAATACGGACCTCCGCACCACAACACCAGCAGGTTAACGCTACTTCGCGCTATTGTTTATTATTATTATCGATAAATTCTGGGAGCTGTTCTAGAACACCCCCGAGACCATGCTGCAGGGTGTAGTCACTTTCTAAGGTTGTATGGAACATCAGAATGCGCTTTTATCGTTGTCAGCATCGTCTTTATTGTGACGAAGGCCGCAGTTCAAATGAAAGACGACGTCATGACTTCCATCCACAGGTATGTTCCTCCCTCACCTGTAATCCCTACCGCTGATCACTCTCGGGCCTGCGACTACAACTTCCAGTATGCTTCCACCACCCCATCTTCGGCATACTGACAGACGGTGACACATTCCACTACTCCTGTTCCACCGGCCTTCACTCGTGCGGCGAACTGGTGACTCCATCTCCGTGGAATGTGGCGTATATCATGCCGCTCGATCGCAATGCAACTCATCTCTCAGGCTTGCGAGTCATCACACGAATTCCTATCCAGTCTCCGGCTAATCTGCGAAGTCATCTACGGCATGCTAGTCACAGCGTACCTTAGTTTCCACCAAGCAATCATCAGCGCTTGATGCGAAACACAAACAAACAAGACCGTAAAAGACTCTCTATTAATAGTTGGTACAATGCAAAGAGGATCGGCTCCCAAGCAACTAATGCAGCGGTGAAGACGGCCGAGATTGCGGGTAAGAATCTTGCGGCTGCACACCAGGAAGCCGAAGTGACTTAGAATTTACTCAATGAGAGATAAGAGCACTGAGCTGCATCAGCAAGTCCTGCCGCAGTTGTACGAACATGCGAGGTGGAATAAACGAAGCTGTATTTAACCCCAACCCCAGCGTCAAAAATGTCAAATCGGCATAAACCCCCACTACCCTATAGCGGCTAGGCTGATCCAAGATCGGAGACCACAGCCTTGTAGCGCTCGTCGTGTAGATCGTTTAATGTCAAATAATCTACCCATATTTCCATATTCCCCTAGGCTAGTACAGTGTATAACGGATCGGGAACCCAACTCGCTGCATCAGACTTGACTCCATTTAAAATTCGACTACGGTGCCCAAAATTATAAAAATTCGTACGAATTTGCATATGATTTGGGGTAATTTACTTACATGCACAAAATTGACGGCTGGGTGCTCATGGAACCACCAGCCTGGTTATCTCTCGTTGGCCTACCAGGCAACACTGAATGGCGCAGACGATCTACAGCTAGATAGCTCCCACCCCACGGGTCAGTAGTTGTAATGTCAGTCGATTAAGCTTACTGCTTACATTATACCCTCCTTTACCAGATCATCCGAGAACTGATGCACGTCATCAAGAGGCAAAAATCTCATCTCAAATACGCTGAACAGAAAATAAATAGATACATTATCATATCCGCCAAATTTCATAAACCAATAAAGAAATGATGAAACCCTATCCCTACAATACCCTACAATACGTTAACTATGCCCACCGACCCACCAAACCCTAACTCCTGCATTGCAAACGATAAAATCAGAACCTGGCAAGGCACCAGAATCTCTTACGTGATGCCTCGTGTTGTAAGAGGCATTGCGTTGTGAAGGTGTCCAATCGATGAACGAAGTTGATACACCTATCTGGCAGGTGGGTATCCGAATTACGAAAAAAACCAGTAGTGCAGTAGTCAATGAGCGTTCATTGAAAGGTCGAAAGTGATAGTTGCGAATATGAACAAGAAGGTGTCAATGGGAACCTGGACAAGTTGCGGAGGTTTCAAGTTGAAGGATTTGTAGCAAGACGTGGCAAATACCCTGTCATCTGTCTATCGATTAGGCCGGCTGAGCTTCGTTGCCAATGCTCGAATATGGAACTCTAGCGCTTGTTCGCCTTGTCCTTGATTGCTAAGAAGTACCCCGACTTTGTTGAGAGTTACAGCAATCATGGGAGTCAAGGCGCTTCGGTCGTCATCGGTTATCATCTCACATTTAGTCAATGCACTAGTGTAGTAAGTTAGTGCTTCCGCAGAATTTCCTAGGTTTTTGGATATGCGAGCCATTCCTTCGAGACACCAAGTTGCAATGCCCACCTCCTCGCAACCACCAGTGATCTGGTATAATATTTAAATGCCGTGTCGTTTGCTCCTTGGCTATGGTATACACTTGCCATTTCGAACAGAACCCGGGTTTCTTCACGCAGGTGGTTACCCAGTTTTTCATATACAGCCAATGTTTGAATATAATACTCTAATGCCGGTTTATGTCTCCCCTGCTGGACTGATACTTCCGCCATTTTAAAAAGTGCCGTGGCAACTCTATCATCTTGGCCCGACTTCTGGCATGCAGTCAAAGCTCGAGAATAATTCTTTTCTGCCGAGTCATATCGCTCCAGTTGCATGAATATATCTCCCGTTTCTATGAGGCTAGTAACTATGCCGAGGTCCGTGTTGGTTTCTTCGAATTCCTCCACTGCGTGTTTATAATACCCCAAAGCGTCGTAGGGATTTTTGGCTATACGAGCTAACTGGATGAGAGAAACTGTGGTGTCTGCTGTACACCCTGTCTTTTCGTATGCGGCCAATGATTGAGTATAGCAGCCATGCGCCTTCGTACTGTCTCCCAGCTTTTCATATATCTCAGCCATGCGTCGGAGCGCAATTGCCCCTTTACTGATATTTCCAATCTTCTCGAACGTATCGAAAGCTAGCGCATAATGATGTAGCGCAGTGTTATATTGCTCCCGTTGCTCACATATATTCCCCATTTCCATGCGAGCAAACGCCGCAGTCATATAACATATATTACCGAGTTCCGTTGGAGAAACCGTCAATCCCAGGTCCCGAGTTTGTTGATATGTATCTTCCGTTTCTGATAAGGCTTTGGCCACGGCTGGGTCCTTACCGGCTAGCTCTACTGCTCGAGTTAAATACCCCAATGTCTCTTCCTTGTCTTCGGATTTTTGTGCCAGCCGATGCAGAGCCGTTGCAGCGTTCCAGGTATTGCCCACTTCCTCATATGCAGCCACTGACCGAACATAATGTTCTCTAGCCATCGTACTGTTTCCGTATATATCTGCCATGTGTTGGAGAATTGTCGCACGCTGATCGTCATTGCCCTCCTCACACGCGGCGACCGCTTTCTTGTAATAGTGCAGCGCTTCGTCATATCGCTCCAACTTATTACTTATATCCCCTATATCAGAAAGTGTAGTCACAACCTTCATACTCATACCATCTCCGGCCTGCTCAAATCTTTTCATTGCTCGAGAATAGTACTGTAATGCCTCGTCGTAGCGTTCAGAGTTTGCAAATATGCGAGCAGTACAACCCAGAACGATTGCAACGCCCTCGTCATTGTCCACCTTCTCAAATGCAGTCAATGATAGAGAAAAGCTGTTCTGTGCCTTCTCAATGAGTCCTTGCTTTTGATATATCTTAGCTATAAGAAGGTGGGTGGATGCACACAGAAAGTCATCGCCTGCCTTCTCACACGCTGCAAGTGCTCGGATATAATAATCCAATGCTGAAACATCATGTTGGTCTTCTGGTAAGTAAGTTATGCGGTTAAGAGCTCTTGCAGCGTTCTGTTCATCTCTCGCCTCTTCTAATACTTCCGCTGCTCGAGTGTAATAGTCCCGAGCAGACTTATAGTCTCCTTGCTGTTCAGATATTTCGGCCATGCCTTTGAGAGCCAGCACAACTCTATCATTCTTATGAATCCTTTCAAATCCGGTCAACGCATGACCAAAACATTCCAACGCCACTCTGCCATCAGCTTTGTTAGTCAGTATGAAACCGATATTTAGAATTGCGTGAAGTGCGTCAATGTCATCGATGGTGTTTGGAAAATCGGCAAACGCTCGACTTAAAGACTTTAGCGTCTTTTCTGTGTGATTTTGCTGCAGATGTTGCAGCACTTTGTTCAGGTGATCCGCTGGTGAAAGGGTCACTTTGCCTGCATTCGGCGGCTGTGATTGTTGTTCATCCGGACTTGTCTGGCTGGCAGAGAGAGATACTCTACACTGCAATGGTGACACATTATGGGTCACCGAGCGACAAGAGTCATTCGTCGTCGGTGCAAAGGTTTCATCAATTGCCAGAGTTAAATGTTGCAGAGTGAGATCTTCTCTAGAAGTGGCGGCACTTTCGTCCTCATCAATGTCTAAGCCTCGAACAATATTCACTTCGCCCCACTCGCCGGATATTGACTGCTGTAGTTGTATTGTGCCGCCAATTTCTGGAGGCGGATGTCTCTCCATAGCGCTAACTGCAGTAGATACAGAATATGAAACAGGATGAACACCGAAGAATTCTATGTTAGTCGGATGTTCTGGAAGCCGTGGGCTCCATTGAGGACTCCTTGCATCCCACAGAACACTTAAGTCTTGTGACCGTGGGCTCAACCATCGTATGCTCTCAGCAGGCGTGATACTTCTCGCTCCATCGACAGTACGGGTCCCGAGCATAAAATCAACCGACATAGGACGTGGCGAATGTGCATCGAATCGTGTGCTGGGCGAACGTGGAGTCTGGTATTGCACGCCCGAAATTGAGGCTGTCGGAAATAATCAGACAAATATAGCATGACCGTGTGGTATTATTTACTTACAAGCCGGAGAACCAAGAATCTGCTCAGATAGTTCATTCTTATATCTTTCCGAAACGAGGTTCAATCGGGGTCGTGAGACTTCTTGTCCATGAAAGTAGAATGTCGTGTCTCGACCTTGATTTCGACGTTGCTGTTGTTTCAAGAGTATCTTTAACATTTTTCGCTTCGGAATATTCTTTCGCATATTCCAGTGTTTGATCTTGGGTTTGAACTGCGCAGTTCTAACCACACCGCATTTTAGCAATGTATTCCAGTTGAGAGGGGCTCGGGAAATGAAATGAACCGCCTATATACATACGTTGCCACAAAGCTGTACTCTTGTTGCATGATTCTCTTGACTTCAGCCAGAGTACGATCTTCGGTGACGTAAAGTCAATATATGGTCTGGCGATGTTTATTCCACTCCTGGGTGGAATGTTCCTTCTGGATCGAAGGAGGGTTAGGTTGTAGAGATGATGGTTGAGTGTCCATTAGTGCTTCAAGTAGTCAGCCAAAAAGATGGGTCGAAATCTATCTCAAAGTAGGACGATAATTTTTGAATTGGGAAGAATAGTTTGGTCAAGCTGAGGACGGTGGGGAGTTGAGATTATTGTCAAAGTTGAAGAAGTTAGTGAACTTTAAGTGCTAGGGTATATTTGTTTAGCCTCGAAATCCATTTATCATCAGCGTGTAACCCACCAACAAAAGAGAGCATAGTCGTCATCACCGTATACTAAGTTTATGTATGCATAAGACATGTCATATTTTCACTCCGAACCTGGAGCATTGGCAATCAATCAACAAAACCTTTGTGACTAGTTCTGCACGGCCGCTGGAATGAGCAGATATAGCACATATGCATCGCCCGATATAGTGCTCAGGCATCCATTATTGCCACAAGGCATGAATTCCAGTAACTTTTAGTATCAAACATATTATAGTACAAGCTTAAGAATACTGCCAACCTATAATACTAAAGTAGCAAAAGAATTTCGCACTGGACACCACATCGAGCGCAATTAGTTTAGGCTAGCCAAACATTTACCGGTCAGATTATGTTGTTTCATGGAACATATACAGTATGTTTTCAGTATTATCGAGAGGAGATACTGTCGTCGTTAACAACATTTAGCTGTTGGGCAGGAAAGCCTGATGCTAAAAGTGCATAATTTTGGGGAAACGAACACTCGATTTTGGGTCACGAATGCCATCGGAGCCTAGTGATGAATTTTCTCTAGCAGGGTACACGAAACTATTGGCGAACAGGGATTGAAAATCGAGGCTGCATTCTAGGATCCAGGGTATCACAGCATAGTTCCCACTCCTTTGCTAGCAAACCGGTTTTAGATCATTCAACCTGCAGCTTCACGAGATAGCAGGGCAATTGATGCTCTTATTGAAGCCTGTTAGTCTGTCCATTTCAACTTTTAGGCGAAGGCATGCCATGGCGGTATCATAATTTGTCGACATGGAGAATCTCACTGGAAACCCAGCGCTCCCCTGGCCAACCTCATTTCGTGCATCACCTATATCCACAACCACTTAGAAAGGTTCAACTTCTAGATAGAGAGGCCTATCGATTCATTTCACAGCTTTACGAGTCCGCTTTAAGAGATTGTCACAGTTTAGGCTGCGGTTACATGGCCTGCGAGTCGTCGTCTTGGCATTATTCTGATCACATTTAAAGAAATTTTTGGTTTGACCTCACAATAATGTAAAGGACGTCAAGAGATGCCTGTCCCGATTCCGCACAAGGAATGCGGACCATTATCAAGCCTAAGAGTGGTGTACCTTTAGTTCGGTTGACTTTTTAGTATTGAGGCGAAGCCGGAATCCTGGTACGGTTTTGGGGGCGGTATCTTTATTCCTCAATTCTCACACGGCTAAACACACACATCCGGGTTTCTTCCACGTGCTGGGTGAACGCAAATGTACTCGGTATCTTTCCCCACCTTTCACTGTTCCCGTGTCTGACAGGTTGGCTCTTCGTATTGATCCGTACGACCCCATTAATTGCACCAGTATGCTTGTCGGTCAATAGGAAAATTCCTCCCGCATTTGGACTTTGCATCTGATTCCTGCACTCGTTAACGGTCTGTACCTTCGCTGCAGAAATGTTCAGTCATTTCTCCTCCGTTATCGTTGTCTGACCACCTTTCGGTGCGGGGTTAAATACACAGCCCCACTTCGATTCCTTTTCTTCGATCGAGTTAAAGAAAAGTATGCCCGTGGCCGTACATTGTTGTGCATTTAGCCGTTCCTTGGGGACTTCCGGCATGTGCATTCGGCCAGTCTTTTAGGAGTGTCGTTTTCTTGAGTTGAATGTTTAGCATGTGGATCAATAGATACCCGATAAATGTACATGATCATATGAGTTGCGGGATAATGATAACAGCCATTTCGGTTGCCAGGGATACCCTGACACCTTAATATAGTCGCTGGTCGCACAACATCACATGTACAGACCCCGCACATGCTACATCTCTTATCCCTCTCTTATTTCAACCACAACCGTCATTTTGAGTACGATTGTAAATGCATCGCACTCTATCGCCACCATGCAAAACGAAAACGAGACCCGCTGCAACTTCTGCAATCTCAGCTTCCGTTCCGTCCAGCAGCGCAACAAGCATTTCACATCTTATTCCCACCAGGTTGCAACAGCGGAGGACATGGTAGCCAAGAATCCGACCATTGCCTTGGGTACGCCATTAACCTCGACCGCCGCTGGAAAACGTTCTTGTCAGCTTTGCAATCTTCAGTTTCTAACCAAACCAATACGCGATCTACATGTCAGGACATCACAACGACACAAGGAACTATTTGGATGCGGTACATGCAATCAGGGATTCCAGGACCAAGGCGACCTATCTAAGCATATGCGTACTGTGTTGCACAATGCTTCGGTGTTGGCCGCACAAAAGTTGAATCTCTCAGCCCCGCCGATATTGCAACATGCTCCTCAGGAGGCTTCTAACACTACGTCCCTTCCCGTGCAGTATGTACATATGATTTTCTGATTGCATACCACTTGCTGATATATACTCTAGAGTGAGTTTAGAGAGGGAGAAAGGGCGGCGCACTTCCGGTAATCATTACTCATCACCGATAACAAACCCAATCGGATCTTTTCCTTTGGGCCTGGGCCCCAGTGAACGCAACTGCCGTTTGTGCGACGTCTCGGTTAAGAGAGGAGAAGTGAACGTCCATCGACTAGGGTGGTTACACGTTGACAGGTCCAGGACCAAAGGATTCTACTGCGAGGTATGCAAGAAGGCATTTTTGGGACCTTTCGGTATACAGATGCACAACGAGAGAATCCACGCACCCCCGGTCATGAGGAACGTTTCAGTCAACGTCCGTTTCACTACCACATCTACGCGAAAGGAAAGAAAGCAGACCAAGGCTGTGGCAGTAACGGGCAATCTTTTACAGGAGGCGCGCGAGGCACCATCACCCTACAACCTCCAGAGGAGTAGCATTTTCTGCGATATATGTTCAACTGATCGGACACCTGGTGAAAATATCCGCAGTCACAAACGCTCTCAGCAACACATCGATGCGTGCAAAGCACAGAACCTCTATTGCGGCGACTGCGATATAATTTTCGATACCAGGTTCGAGCAATGCATACATGCCGACACTCATCAGAAGTTACCACCGAAACGGTGCGATATCTGCGACGAAGAAATCCTTGAGAGCGAAACGACCGATGGTCAGTTACAGTTTCATCTTGATACTTTTACGCGTAGCAATCTTTACTGTTCGGAATGCAACATGCATTTTGGTACCGACAGGGTGAATTTCCTTGCACATACACTGAAATCTCACGTTCCACCCCGGCCAGTGAGGTTCAACTGTAGGCACTGCAATCAGCACTTTTCGTTTGAAGAGTACATTAGACACAACTGTCTCAACCCCATCGCAGAAGAAATACCTTCCGCCACTAGTTACTCCGCCGCTAGTTACTCCACCCAAGACAACAAGCTCATCGACTGCCTCGGGAGCAGTAAATGCCCACGAAGATTCAAAAATCTATCGGCAATGATACAACATCTCGAGAGCGGGACATGTCTTCAAGACTTGCATGGAACGGGAATCAATGTGCTAGTGGGCAGGAACAGTGCGAAGATGGAGAAACCCCACCCCAAAGTGAACGAAGAGGTAGGTCGCTCCTCGAGCGACGAACAAGCGGGTGAGACAAGCAACGGTGTAAAGGTGTTTTCCTTGGTGGAGCAAAATTAGGCAGAATTCTTGTAGGGGGTTTGAGCCGGTGGTTGCGGAATAACGGGAAGCATACATTATTATCTTACGAATGAACTTTGATGTTTATTATATAACGTCCCGATGCTGTGAGGAGAGTCATTTACGCACTGTAGCGTTTTATCTGCTACAAATCGTAAGCTGCTGGACGGGAGTACTCAGCTCACCTGACACCACCGAACCCCGAATATGCCGGCAGAACTTCTTAACTGACCAGTTATCTGTATCCGCGTACCGCCATACCAGGACTCATGTGGAGTCATATCTGAACAGTCTTAGAACTACACACACAGTTGTGTAAAAGGTGAATAATCTAGGTAACCCGCAGTTCACTACCAATGAAGACCGTGTTGCAGTTTTGGACAAGGCAGCCAGGGTTAGGTTGCGGTATCATAATCCATCACTCGATTACTCACTCTACCCTACTGTTACGAATGTAAAGTGGGCGAAGGAGGTGCAGAGGTTGTTGAATGAGCAGGGCAGAAGGGTAACCGGATGCTTTAGAACAACACCTCAAGGAGCGTTGATGAATGATGCGGGTTTACAACCAACAAAGGCTCTTCTTAATAACCGGGTACGACGGTATAAGTTGAGACAGATGATGATGCCCGATGCTCAAGGCGGAGGGAGAATGTTAGAAATACGAAGACATGTCATACAGAGGGTGGAGGGGATTGATAAGTTGATGCCGGAGGATAGACCATTTGAAAGGAGGAGTTACGAGAGGACGACATTATCAACGGAAAGAAGAAGCCTTAAAGGCAAAGTGATAATTCAGGGTGAAAAACAAGCAATGGTAGAGGCAAAGAGGGAAAGGGATGGACTTGTTTTTTGGACTGATGGATCGAGAAAAGAAGATGAGTGGGTTGGGTGTGCAGTGGTATGGAAAGAGGAAGGAAGGTGGAAAAGGAGGAGGATACACCTAGGCCGACAGAAAGAAGCGTTTGATGCAGAAATGTATGCGATGTCGGAAGCAATGAAGATTGCGGATGAGATGGCCGGATGAAAAGAGACTTACCAGGGTTACCGTTTTTACGGATTCCCAGGCAACTTTAAAACGAATACAATCGGATGAGCCACGACCAGGACAGGTGCTAGTGCTAAGGACGATGAATTGGGCAGATGCATTAGCCAGAAAAAATATCCATGTAGAGTACTGGTGGGTACCAGCTCATTAAGGGATAGAAGGCAATGAAGAAGCAGATCAACAAGCAACAAAGGCGGTGTATAAGCATTGCGGTAGATATACCGAAACTCAAAATCCACTACCAGTTTTAGATTCTGTTTCTTTCTCCCATATTAGCCGAAGGTTGACCAAGGTGAAATGGGAAGAGAGTAGGAAGGAAATGAAAAAGTTGGGGAATAAGTCAAAGCACAGTTACCAGTATGATTTGGTGAACAGTGGAGGTAACAGTGCGGTGATGGAAGTCAAAAAGACGATTGCGGCAAGGTTTTATCAGCTTAAGTCAGGACATGCACTGATAGCGAAATACCTATTGCAGATTGGAAAAAGAAGGGATATGAAATGTTGGTGGTGCTGACATGAATATCAGACAAGAGACCACCTTTTTAAGTGGTGTAGAAAATGGAAACGAGAACAAAAAAGGCTTTGGGTTGATGGGCAGGAGGGGGAGGAGGGGTGTAATTGTGTTGAAAAGGTTTTTAAGAAGCCAAAGATTTCTTTGCCAATGTCTCTCACTTTTGCAGAAGAAAAATGTTCGCAGGCTCTGATGGATTTTTTATCTTGTACAGATGTCGGTAAAATTAGTGGAGTGGTGGAGGAGGCAGAGACCTCAGATCACGAGGAGTCGAGTGATGGGGGGGTGTAAAAGTTGATGTTGTTTTTTTTGGCAGTTTCTTTTGTTGTAGGGAGAACAGGACTCGCGACTTTGCTTTTGTTTCTTTATGTTACGGAAGAAGCGGGGAGGAAATGTGTATGGGATATGCCATAGCCGCCAGTGGCCGAATGCAATATGATTACAAACAAACAAACAATGTAAAGTGGGCGAAGTATATTCTACTATCTAAGGGAGAAGCTCTGTCTTTATATACATGAAGGCCTGGAACTCCATGGAAGTCTATGGAAGCTCACGATTGCAAATGCCAGTGGCGGTGGCGAGTGAAAACTTGTGGATGTCTACGACTGTGAGTTCGTAGCCTGTGAGTCAATTCGGCGATCTCAGTATCAGCGACTTCCTTTCAGATAATATAGTAATACCTACCTCCTACATGTTGCATAATAAGATCTGAGACGTTTCAGACTTCATACAAACTTATTGTAACCGGGCTGATGGTAAGGTATACAAGCATCATGGATATATCTCCAGTCTTTCTCCTTCGCTCTTGTCTCTATACCTTAGGTCTATACACACACACAGTTCTCCCCTGCATATTCGCAACACCGCCCGATCAGATCATATTTGAGCCGGTTGCCAACACCAGTTAAAAATGTTCGAAATACATGTTCACTCTACACCTCGCTCAAGTTTATCAACCCTTGAACTTCTACCTTGGCTATAGAACAAGAGATTCCTTTGCATGACATACGGGCATTAGCTCCTCACCCTCACCCGCGGGGCCAATTTCTATAATGATCCACTCATTCAGAAACAGCATATTCCACTACATTTGACGCCGGCAATACAATTTTTGGTCGCTCAGAGTGGCTCGTCTCGAACCGGAATACCTTCGTCTGTATATGTTCCTATCTACTGCATTAGTTCCGCTTTATCCCAGCGACCAGACATCACAGCAGACCTCTTTCATCCCCCAATCCCGCCACGTAATATTCCCCCCCACATATCGATACCTATATCTCTCCCCTCTCTCCATTTCTTCTTCAAAATCATAGTTCACTGGATAGAAAGCGTGCTCAATCTCGTAACTTTCTCCGGGGCCCAGGGTGATATAATTCTTATTTACCCCAACGACATCTTTTTCATCTATATCTATCCCTACTAGACAGGGTTCATTGTCGTTCTCGGGGACTCTCACATCGCCGTCGACGGTTATGTGCTCCAGTACCCATTGATTGCTCCAGATCATGGAGCCGATGCAAGGCTCGCGAAAGGTGATGTGTTTTCCGGAAGTGTTTCCGTGATGTGTCACATTAATGTAGAGCTTATAGTTCCCAGAGAGCGAAAGCTTATCGTCGCCTTTGATAGAAACGGAAAATACTGGCGCGGAGGATCTGCGGTGACATCAGCATTTCAAAACACAGTATGTGGTTGGCGTACTGTCGCTCTGACTCTGATACAAGGCGTAGCATGGTTCTGGCCATTAGTCGCCTCTCCTGTTCTTCGATCTGCGCAATCTCGCCCATGATTTTGACCCCAAAAAGGCTTGATATTAATATTCTCAGCTGTAGAAAAAATCTTATTAGAACGCACCTGTCGTAGCTATAGACGGAAATGATAGAAGAGTCCATTTCGTGCCAGGAAGTTGAAGAAGGGACACCCGAGTATGTGTATGAAGGGAAGAGGGGAAGTAGGATGACATCACCTTCCCAGGATTCCGAATACCAATACTTTGCTTTTTCTGCGAACAATCTTATTCTTAATCCGGGCAACACAGCATTGGGTTCGGCGCATGGGTGTATCCATCCGATGCTCCCACGGCATGCTAACCTTGCAACTCAACAATACTCCTTTCGGACCGGTCTGCTGATACGATCCTTCATTCTATTTCCCGACACCACCCTACACAGAATACATCACTTATTTTGGCGGATATTAATGAGTAATACGAAATTTTTCAAAACAAAAACCTTTTAATTCATGTTAATGTCATGTTTATACGTAAATACGCATTTTTAGAAACGATAGTATCTCTAAAACATTAAAACGTAATCACGCCATTCTTAAAACGTTAATATCAACTAAAATAAAACGTAACCCCGCTTGATTAAAGATATTAAGCGTTGCTATTTTTGATACTATAAGAAGTAGCATAATACCTAGAAAATCGAAATGCGTAAATATGCATATTTCATGCAATAATTTATGCATTGTTTTACGAAGGAATAGTATCGCGCAAAAGTACTCATTATTTTCATGCATTATTTTTTTGATTTGTTCTTGTACTCGGATAAAGGCGGCTGAATAATTACCATATATGGCATGATTTTGGAAATTAGACGTTCCTTAAGTGTTTTAATTAACTAGTTTCATCAGGCATCTAACTTTTTAATATAGTGTGCCTAAACAAGGTCCGAACGCTCTAGTCAATTCAGGGTCGTACCTTTGTTCGAGCACCTACAGTACGTTTATTAGAATGACATATTGTTATTAAAACGTACCCAACGATTTCGGTGTAGCATAGGGCTATGCTATGGTGCCCTCTACGCCATCTTGAGTCGGCTAAGTATGATATGTACTATATATTTGTGTAAAAGGCGCTTCTCTAGAGTAATTAGGTTAGCGTTCTAAACTCGGAAGTATATAATCTAAAACCAGTATTTATTTCAGTCTATTCATTAGTTTCTAGTCTTGGCGTGAGTTCTGCCAGTTATGGAATTAGTGAGTCGCTGGCTTAATCGAATGCGTACCTTTTATAATTCATAATGAATCACACATCGGAGTTAACGCTCAGTTCTTCTGACAGACCAGCCATAGGTGCCATGCAATGTGCGGATTTTGCCAGCAATCAACCTCCTCGAATTGCTATATCATACGAAATACCCAAGCTCGTAATCTTTTTACAGGCTCCTCCGCGCGAGCAGTTACTTTCTAAGGCCATCACTAGAGCCATGGAATCCGTAACTCATTATAAATTTCCAAATCAACTTTACATTGAGCTCTACTTTTTTCAGGCATTCAGGCATGCCTCCCACCGCTGGTTACATTGCCAATATCGTATTCTTGCCAGCTGGTTTAAACCGTAGATAAGACACACATTTCCACCTTTCATGGCATCACGAGTCATGACAATCATTAACATATCGTATTCGCATCAAGTAATCAGGATATATTTCAAAACGACAGTTCCATTCTCTCACACGATCATTCGAATCCACACCGTGATATCGTTCTGCCGCAATGTTCTCAGAGGATCGAGTGCAACACAGTGCACAGAAGTAGGCTCGTGGTAACCGGTGTGGGTGACTGGGTTTACGGAGGTCGTTGGAGTGATTTAGCATAATGCCACGGCCCTATCTTCGCAGTAACTACATTTACAAACTAGAGAATACTTATCACTTTTTTTTACATGAATATACAGACGTCCAAGGGATGTTGGACCAGGGAAAATTAATGGGATGACTTTTCTAGAGCGTTCGCTTCAGTCAGTTTTCAGACAGACTAGGCCACAATTACCTATAACATGACGAATGAATGTTTGTTGCATCAAATAAAACGGTGGTATAATATCGTTACCCGACTTTACAATTCCCTAGGAACAGCAGGGCTGCCATATATTAATATCTTTGATAGTCTCCCTGGCCACTCCCGCAGTCATAACAGAAATATTTAATCTATGACGTAGCCATCTAATAAGAAGAGCAAGCTAACAAAGGTAAGTATAAGGTAACTCACAGTACAGCAAGACTACTCTTAAGGACTAAAGTTTTTGCGCTGAATTTTGCGCTGAATATCCAAAGTTAAGCCCAAATGTATAGTTAAGTCAAAATTCATAACCGTTATATAATACTCTGCCAAATGTGCCAGGAATAAACACAGCGACTTTCTGGTAGTGCTTGACGTCCAAATAAGCTTACTGGGCAAAGTCCCTACCGCTAAGTTGACCGTGTTAATATCGAACCAAGCCATAATAGTACTCCCCGAAGGAATCCAAAGCAAATATACTGTAACGAGCGCAATGCTTCAAACGGCCATTCATTTATGATCCTTTTTTTTAATGACGAGGTTGCTGTAACGCCTTCCGCTCTCGCTTTTGAGGGTCCGTGACGTTGGATTTAGTCCTGTTTCGTACCACTGACCTAGCAGATGCCTATCAAATGAACCAAATTTGGAGGCGTTTCTATCACCTATCGTAGCAAAATATAGTCGGCTATAGATTAGAGAATGATCACGCTCAAGTCTCAACAACACATACAGCCGAATTACACAAGTCGGACTACGGCCTGATGCTGGAATTAATCAGCCTACCCTTCTTTTCTCGCAGTACTCTACTGAATTCTTGTTTGCTGATGATTACAGGAAGAGGGCTCTTCGTTCCGGCAGTGATATGGTCTACTTTCGTGATGTCACCAAAGCGAACAGTGAGTCTTTGCATAAGACGAGTTGGTACTTAGTCATTTGAGCTTTCTTAATAATATATCGGACTGTGTATGATACTTGGCACCATCAACTGACTGTCGGCTTACGAAGTGCCAAGACTAGAATTACTCCATACGGTCGAGTCACTTCCCAAGCCGTATCTATCTTGGCATGAATGTTATACCCTAATTAGATCCGATCTTTCTCCACCAGTCTTTAAAATTCCAGCATACGCTCAGACAATCCCAACTTCAACAGTCACACTCTCCGCCACATCACCATCAAGACCACCGCCTCCTTTCTCGCGAGAGCATCTCAACACAACGAGCCCGTTCCCTGAGGCGTTCCTAAAACTCTTACGGAATCACACAGCAACCACCACCCAACCAGATCTGCTCTCTTGCGCAGAACCTCCTCAATAGCACCTCATCGCATCGAACTAGATTCAATAAGGAAAGAAACACTGTTGCATGCAACCGGGATATAAATCCTTCAGACAAGTGACTTCCATTAAGCTCAGACACTATCACCCCGACCACCATGGCAACGAAGCATTCCATCTTCCATATACTGCCTACGGAGCTATTACTTCTCATCCTCAAAAAACTTCCCGCAACCGATTTCAGACAATTTATTCGTATCGTCTCCCGAGATCCCGGCCTCCGCGTGCTTGTCCAACCCTGTCTGTTGCCTTTACTTTACTCGACAGCTATCAAAGAGGACAAAGGTGTAGAAGCGCTCTGCTGGGCTGCCCGGATAGGGAACTTGGAGGTTGCGACTAGGCTCTGTCAAATGCATTCTGGACTATGGGATATTCGACAATGATGAGCTTAGAATAGTGTTAGAGAGAGCAATAGTGCAAGCGAAGTACGCTAAATAGCCTAAAGATAATATTAAAGGGATTATTTCAATGTTTCTGCAGAGTGGGGCTGATGTAGTGGGTGTGGACGGAGCATACGGATATTGGCCATACTACGATAGTTCCGTGGACCCATACTTTATCCGACGTCTGATACCGGAGGAATATTTTGGGCTAAATAGTCCTAGCTGGGTACTGCGCGAACAAGGGCCGCCATATTTCTAAGTGTACTCGGAGGGTGTCAAAAGTCGGGCGCGCCCCATAAAATGTGGAAATTCTACACTTCCACCACAACAATAGAGATAAATTTTGAATGAGGGGGGAGTGATAATAGGTCATCAGAGATGATTCTATGAAGTTTTCTCAGAAAATATTTGTTGTGTAGTGAAAGATGCAGATCTTGGCATTTCTTGTTGTATGGGAGAAAAAAGTCGGGCGCTCTTTTGCCCTGTGTGGCCGCGCCCCAAATACCCTTGTACCCGAGTACATTAAAGGACAGGGTAAATACGTCTCTCTTGGGGCGGCACTGCCCAAGAGAACACTCCTAAGTCTCCTTAAGTATCTCTCATAGCTAAGACCGTGGCAGGTGTTTGTTTTAGTAGTTGCGACTCCAAATCTTCCATATCCGAATTTTATAGTACTTATTAGGAGAATTGATGGAGAGTAATAGTGAGGAGTATATATTTCGGTCGTTTCGTTGTTACATTGATTGGATCGATGGGGTATTTTCTAATGGCGAATCGTGTTGGTCATAAGGAACAAGAATGCTGGCACACAGTGGTAATGTATCTAATACCGGGGCCGTAGTTTGTCATCTGCTTTGTTTCACTGTCAGTACACAGCAATCGCAAATACTTTAGAGAAAAGGTAGCCATGTGGTAGTTAAGTGAGTGTTAGAATTAATATGGAATGTAGTTTAATTATCATATTATAGTTCTACATTGGACACAATCATGTAGTGGCTAACTGGATTGACATGACTATCCCTCATTCTAGCCACGCTTTTTCAATAGTCAATAACGGTTGCTGCTCCTCCGTGTCCCCCCATAGCCGCAAAGCTTCGCAGAGGCAACATTACGGTGTCCGATACCCAAATGCCCTCAGCAACAACTATCCGATGAGAAAATATCTGTCAGCGCCCACCTGCGTCCGAACGACTGTAACCAGTACAGTGCAAGGGACCTGATGCATGCTGGCTCTAACCAGGCTGATGATGAACACCTGGTGTGGCATATGGCACACAACTCCCATGTATATACCTCGAGTCCGTCTCTTCTCTCTTTTCTGTACCATAAGTCTATACAGGGTTCTCTCCATATTGCATCGGGTTGAATACGAACTGCGGTCACTATCAATATTTAGAGAAGACAGTCGATATGAAGAAACAACTGCTAGGCTAGCACGTGGTAGTAGCATAAATGTAGTAACTAGCGAAGTGCACACGTTCAGGACACTTTGATGCAATCGGTAATTTCGGATGCTATCGGATACACGTGAAACGGGCGGACTGGACGATCTCAGTCACGAATGAATCACATGCTACAACCACTAGTGTCTGCTTTTTCTATGCTTTACACTTTTATAAGTATCTCTCCGGCCCAGCCGTGTCTAATTTTTATTTCTGTGAAACAGCAATAACTAAGTACTTAGTATGTATTCAATATAAGAGCAATGGCAAAACAAAATAATAAGGAATCAACCAACAAACATGCTGAACAAATCCACAACAACCTGTGTCTACTGAGCACTCGGTTCAATCATTTCCACCAGATTCTACACAATTCCAAACCGGGTAAAACCAAAAAAATAACCAAAAAAACAAAACGACCAGCTCTATGGTCTACTAGCCCCTTCGCTCTTGGGGCTCCTTTTACTCGGTTTGCCGGATATTTTAATTCTTGATGCGAGACCTCCGGGATGTGTGTGTATAGCAATTGTAACACATTCTCATAGTGCCCAACCAGCAAATCTGTCAATAAAGTTTATTTAGAAGTGCCAACCTTGAGATTCGGAGCTTAGCGGGGGTACATACTTTGACGGTTTTGTTTTGTTATCGATCGCGGTAGTTACTTTGTAGAATCACTCCACCAGAAATTTAGTGTGAGTTTTATTGTCACCCATGCTCCTGCATCAGGCATGCACTCCGCAGGGCTTTCTTGGTTTTGTCCGGCATCTGATCTATTGTCCAGTTCTCTCGCTTGGAGATTTCCTGCACAGCTGGCGTAGGTAATACAGTCTGGGTACCGACATCGGTGAAAGTATTCAATTCGAGATTCGTAAGCCGATCGCAGAGCAGGTACATAATTGGCTTGTTGCAGTGGCAAATGTATAACTCGCCAGTGTGGTATTTGTAGATGTGTTGGTGTGCGAGTGAATCCTAATGGTCGATACGGAATTTTGATTTTGCTTCCATAGGGGAGTAATATGCTTCGGCATTGGGGGCAAGTGGTATACGTTTGTACTTAGACATCATTAGCCAATGTGAACTCTCTAGGGAGGTTCCATGGACTTTACCTGCACTTGTAGTTGATTGAACGGGAGTGGCTGGTGGTACATTCCTTTGTTCTGTCCCAGAGCTCTTTGAATCCTGTCCAGTACGCGGTGAAAGGATGCACCATACGAAATAAACTGCTATGGCCACCCCTATCAAGCAGATCCCGCCATGAGCGCCCGCCCACCCCATCCTGAGATGTGCTGGGATTTAGCTAATCGGGTTTTGGTCAATATACGAAAGGATTTGGTGTTATGAAGGTATAGATTCAGTCAGTTAGGGTAGAGAGATTGAACAAAGTGGAGGGGTAGATTTGAGACGACAGTGTTCGTGGCCTATGTTGATGATTGGAGACTAGATGTGCACTTATATATGCATTGGATGCGACATAGAGTATGGTATTTTTAGAGGTGAATCAGGGAACTTGACTGGTGTCCTTGGATATACATGGTATTATAGACTAATGACGGTTAGACCGGGCACAATAACCTGCCCGATAATGCTGCGCATGTCATTTAGCGTCTCCTCTAATCGCAATTGCGCGCAACAATACCAACTGCATATGGGGTACTTGGTATCTTGGTAATGCTTCTGGGCAAATAAATCTGTTGCTGCAGTTTTGAGCATGATTCTAACGCGAACAAATGCTCCCAAAACCGACAACAACCAAACAGAAGTGGAATCGAAGAAGTCGGCTCTGTTCTATGCTCCACTCCGACGTTTCTTTACTGCTAAGCTGTATTTACCTTCTCGTCACGACATAACCTGTGGAATCTGTTTAGTCCCCTCTGCGGCTGTGAGAATTACAATCGTGCCGTCAAACACTGGATAAAACGGGGGAAATTGACTCAAAATTTGGGGCTGAGGTCTTTTAATTTCCGGCCCTTGTGCACTGCCTAGACTCACTAACAAGATATCACCCATGATCAACTTTATTTGTTCTTCCGTGACGATTTTGTTTGTTCCAGTGTTTTATAAATAGCCTGCAGATGGCTGCAGCTTAGTTATATTCCACTGTGCCATATCTGATAAGCTAGGAAACCGTTATGTTCAGGGGAAGGGCGAAACGGAGAACGGGAAGGGGGAAGGGGCTGATGTCCAGCTTAGGGTCTAACTAAATCTTGCTTTTTCTATCAAACGCAGCTTTGCGCAGCCACCGTGCTCTAGATAGGGGTATCTATTTGCTCTGGGAATTCAGGCTTGCTGCCTCTATTCAGGCTCTTATGGTAAGATGGTAGGATGAATGCTGATGATGCACGTGATACGGTTATTTGGGGCTCGAAATCTGAGACAACCTGGACAAAAACCTCTTCAGTGCGTACGAAGTAGATTTTGACTTTTAACAATCTCAACCACTATATAGATAGCACAGTTATATGTTTTTTAGATCTTTCTCATAATGAAAGCTCTAACACGCCACACGGGCAGAGTGCTCATTGAGTATTAGGCTTCGGGTCCTTCCGACCAACCCGCAGTAGGCAAATCAAGGTTGTAGGAAAGCAATAGCACTAGATGTTATAAGAAAAACAACAGGTTGGTGTCATTTAGCGCGTCCTACGAGCTCAGCCTTGTCACAACTTTCACCTCCCCCTATGTCACATCAGGTTCTCCATTTCTAGTTGGTCTAAATTCACGTTATGTTGAGGGTTGCCCGTTCGAATTGCGAGGTAAATGCAGTATTCGTCGCTTCAATGTGTCCTAATAAATAAAAAACTATTCCTTTACCTCAATAACCTACCCCGTTAAGTTTTATTCATTCGGTAAATATAGGTGTCTAACACTTAACTCTGTAATACCGCCGCGTTTAAGTGTTAGCTAAGGGCGACGCAGCGTCATAACCACCCCAGAATCTAATTTTGCAGATAGCCTATTTTTAGGCATTTTGTAGTTAAGAGTATAATTCGATGTGGCAGTGAAATGTTTCTGACGCTGTACGGCCCATATCTGTTCTACTCTGAAACCTAGAGTACAGTATGTAATCTAGCGAGCCCAGTTTCACACTCTACATTGTCTCCGTCTAGCTGAGATTCGACTCCAAAGACCTCCTAGATTTCAGTTGACGTCCAATATGGTAAATAATTCAATAACTACAGCGCTCATCCGCAACATCTAGCGTAATACCTTTCACGAAATTCACACTACCAGCCTAGAATGTGGCGACCAATGAATTTGAATTCGGTATATATATGTTTCGTGTCGGAGTGCAACGTGTTTCACACAAACTACCACTGAATCATGCCGAAATTATGTATGAATGCTCAGGATACCGCATGAAGTATGAAGATTTGACACCTTTTTCTCATAATTATTCCCTCCAGTTTCCGGTGATAAACACCCGGAATCCGTGTTTTATTTAGCCTACAGTTACGCTCATCCTACATGCCAGTGCTTCTAGCACTTACTCAATTGCTCACACAAATCTTCTACTACTTGCCCTTTGCGACCCTTCGCAAAAGCGAGTAGCGGGAAACAGAAGCGGCGGACAAACGACGCATGTTTGGCCACGTGGTGGCGGTTCGGGCGCTTGATTTGGGGGTAGCGGCTTGGTATGGGGGACGTGTTTTTCCTGTTGAGTTAGCGCCGAGAACAATGACAACTACGCCGTGACCACTACCCGGTAAACATTACTCTAACAATTGACCGTATCATTCTTACCTTGCGAATTTTAAGCCCGATATCCGAATTCCCATTCACTGTCACCAGGAACATATCTAGAATTAGTACAGAAAGATGTCATACGACTCACCTTAAATGTAAAACGGGTTAGCTCTTACAGTAGAGATGGAGATCAGAAGGAAAGATCGACATGTCTCCCCTCGATGGTTAATCGGAGTATTGGTATCCATTCTAATACCTAATTCTCACCCACAGATCTCAAAGGTTGGTGTGTGAATATTTGACTGAAGGAACAAATGATCAATAATGTAACGGTAAGAATAATATTAAATGCAAAGTCCTGCCCGAGTAACGAATAACCAACATAAAGTAACCAAAAAAAGTAATGCAATGTGTGAAAATCCAACGAAATTAAGGATTATATATGTGGGATGTACTGTGTCCAAGAAACCTTAAGATAAACCCCTTGGGGTACCTGCCGTAAGCAAATGAAAGACTCCAAGATAATTGCTACGCGAGCACTGATACAAAGGGGTAAAAGTATCAAAGAAAACGCAAAGTACACATATAACACCACACAAACCACTAGTCTCAGCCCATCGCGCGGGAAAGGGGACCAAATAGTTTCGTGGAGTCTCTTAACCGCCCCCCAGACGGAAAGGTCCTGATAAAACATTAAGTTACCCATGAGAGACCAAAGAGGCATAGGTAAGCTGCTAACAAGCATAATGATGCACGAAGCCTTCCAAACGTAGCTTTCGATCTTCGTAGGCAAATCAAAACTCCATGCGGCCAAATGAACTCCTCCGTACGCTGCCGCAACGACGACCATCAAACCCCGTATAATGAGATATTCAGACAACCCAAAGTCATAAACAATGTGTGGTGTTCCATAAGCCCTGGGTGATATCGCGTCTTCGTATCTCGAAGAAGTCCGCCGTACCAGCTTCCATGAGAAAACTCTGGGTGGATAAGAGGGCCGGCGACTGGAGATACGGCGATGGTGTTCTTCCCAAACCACCTTGGCATCTTCTTCCTCAATGATTACCGGATCCTTTATCCCAACTGGCTTCTTCAGCCAAAAGCAATACATGACAAGCGCACAGAAAACATGCACCAAGGTATGAATCTCAAGAAGGGAAATTGGCACCCCATTTGCCTTTCGGGCGCTGGTCTGAATATATAGTAAGTATCTGAATGGCGGTGGGTGGTAGGGGATTTAACCTCAACAACTAACCAAGAAACTTGAAAGATAGCCAAAATTTTAGCAAGGGTATCTGCTTTGCTCTTGTCGCTTATTGTTTCAGCCTTGAGTTTCAGGAAACGACCGCGTCTGGCCAATGCAAGGACTCCTGAGGCCGTGACAGCGGCTCGGTCGTGGGGGAAAATCGCACGCGGGCTCATCGTAAGTTGTCCAATAGGATAGAGCTTCGTAGTATCGACCGCAAAACCTCCCATCCCGACATAGAATCCATATTTCAGCGGGAAATTCTCGCTGGCTGGCCCGGCTAAGGATAACGTAAGACCCTGGAATGGTGCGGATGGTAACGAAAATTTCAATGGTGAGGTCAGCAGACTGACCCAAACACCAGGGTCAAGAAAAATCCCTCCTTTTGCGGTACTGTCTATCGATTGCGCATCGCTATCAGTGGACGGTGCCGATTTTGCGTCTGGCAGCAAACTTTCGTAAGACTCTTTGCGTGTGTGTAATTGCTGGGAAGATGTGCTTTTTTCTAGATCGGTTTGAGACTCGCTGGCGCATGATTGTTCGGAGGATGTGTCTTTTGCTATGTCGGTTTGGGGGCTGTCGTCTGGATTTTCTTTCGAAATCAACTTTTCGAGATCGGCACAGAGTCGTATAGCTTCATGCCATTGTACGAATGCATACATTAGGACAAACTCGGGAGCGATAAGAGCGATCAACGCCCATTTTAGCCCACGGACATACAACTGGTAACCTTCGTCTGGTGCTGGTATATTCATATGTAACGACTTGTAGACAGTCAAGATGATGGTTAGGGTGCAGCTGTATATGATACCCCAGGTTCCCCGGTATTGTGGCTCAGATACCCAGGATGGTGCCTCTGATTCGAAGAGGGCGGTGTCATTCCCGAGTGTTGGACGCCATCCGTATTTTTGGAGTGGCGCTGCGGAGGAGTCGCTAGGGAAATCGAAAAATAGCTGAAGTAAAATGATAGCGGCAATCATTGTCGGGTTTGGTATCTGTTAAGGATGTATTCGGTACTAGTAGTTCAACTAGAGTAGAGTAGGTCGCCCATGGGACAGGTTTTAATAGAAAACAGACCGGCTCGAAGCACAAATCTAAATATCTGAAGCCTTTCCAAAAAAGCTCGCTACAAGCCGAGAGAGATTCTAGAGGTCCCCGACGTCATTTGCGGCATGCTCCGCAGATGTGCTTCTGAGATAACGGAACGTCCCCACTCTGCGAGTTAATATTTTACCCAGTGATCGACATCCCCGGGAACGCTAGGCATCAACCGGAATGTAAAGTTTACGCTTCAAGTGGTCAAACTAGTTAACTCTGTATTACATGCAGGTTGCATAACTAACCGAATAAGCGTCATTGGTTTATTACGCTCTCAGCTCTGCTTTTTAGCTCGAGCGCTAAGGTAAATAGTAGCCAATGTGAACTTTGGGTATGCATGGCTTTGTCTTCGGATATGCATGCAAGATGCATGTACTGCAATTGTAACGACTTCGTGGCACCACTGACAACAGCACCACTCCAGCTTCACGATTGCGGCTCCTCCCTATCCAAGGACAACAGAAGTTGACTGGAGGAAAAATAGTGAAATTCCTACGTAACTATCAAGAGCGGGGAAAAATGTTTGATACCCAGATTTCACGGTTCCGTAGCGATCGAGACAGACTAAAGAAAATCACAACAGAGTTATGTACACTCAATGTAACGATCAACTAAGTGTAATGAGTACGGAGTATCGGCAATTAGAAAATTCACGGCGAGAAAATGAGGCTTACTTAGTCCACTTCGAAAGGGATGTTTAATGTCGGTTGGATATAATTAAGGTCCAATTTCTAAAGATAGCGTCGATTTCACATGGGCGATCGAGGTTTTTAACACATTGTCTCGAAAATCTCCCTTCAGGCAGTGCCAAACTCATCTGATGTAAACCTCGATTAGTTATGCAAGGAGTGAAGTTGAAATAGATTTTATTACGAGTGATGATACTCGGTGCAGTAACGGGGAACGCAATTCCCAGAATAAAGACCCAGAGTTGAGAGTAGCACGATAACTATCTGTAAGACTGCCAGAATTAGTGAAAATATGCCATACGCGCTCTAAGTTAGGTTTAGCAGTAAAACTACCTCTGCACAATTATTTCAGGCATGATCTCACGAAATGTTGTGAATGTATTGACCTGTGAAAAATGAAGAGGTGAACATCCGTATGAGCGCTTGTGCATTAGGGACGAACATTGTCATGAAACGATAGCAACACAGTTGTTGGGAGCGTACACATCTTTGGCATTCGGCTATCTTTGCTAATGAACCTTAGCTCCATGGAACTTTCGTAGTGGGTATCAAGTTGACTGTTGCCTGCCGGAACAAAATAAACTAACGCACGCCAGCAGACGAGCAACGAGAGGCTGCATCGCAGACTGATCCGTTGTTATTCGTCTTATTTCTAGCGGTGCTGCATTGGCATCTAATTTTCAGCGTCAAGGCTAACAAATGTTGCCGTTAGCGCCAGACATGCACCCTGCACGTCCTAAAAAAGTATGTCTATGCACACTATTTGGTATCCGTGCTTACACTCAAGAGAAAAGCACGGTAGTAAAACCGGTTCTCGGAAGGATTTAAATTGCGTTGGTGCTTTTCAAATCTCACGACAAACGGGTTTCTAACCAGTCGACCAAGGCAGTCATAATCTTTACAATATGCGTGTGGTCATACAGAGAATCATCGAGGTGCTCAAAAATACGTGGCCTACCATACTACCTCTTCGGTGGGACGCATCAGTTCATTCATCCTTGCAGGATGGATTCGAGTAGCTTCTATTCATCCGATCGACTTAGTGCCCCCAACCCGAGCCATCTGTAGTTTCCATAATCAACAACAACCGCCACAGACTTTTAGTATGTGAGCCGCATAAACCTCAAAAATCACAAGACCAGTCAAAGTACACAATTCTCCGCCAATGCCTACGAACATACCTATGATTCCTCGCAGCCACGGAGGTAGAGAAGTTCCCACGCTCCTGAGCAGAGTTTCTTTAGTAATTCCTCTCGGTTTCTCTTTCTATTCTGTTACTTTGTGGGCAGTCATTCATTTAGCTTTCGTTTGTTACAGGGAAAGAAAGGTAGAGGAAGGAGATCTTCCCCATCTAGCCATCTAGGCGGATATCTAGAGAAGCCTAAACCCCCCACTAAATCCAAACACAATGGATAGAAGAAATATGAAAGAAGCATGCAGTATAATAGGAAAATTATCAAAACAAATGATGAAGTTTGTGGTGAGTTATAAAAGTGAAGAGCGCAGTGACCGGAAGTCTGGGATTTTAGGTTATGAAACAGCTCCGTGGCTTACATTAGCTACATTGTCGGGGAAATTGTGCGGGAGTAGCGGATAGTCTCAAGTTTGTTATAGGATGCCAATAGGCTTAAGAGATGTTGGGCTTTGTTTGTGTTGATGAACGGTGCTTAAATAGTGGTGCTGATGAGATTGAGTAGATATCGCACTGAGACCGGATACACTGGAAGATAAAAAGTTAGTCAGTTTTTTAGTTAGTGACAACGCGCGACACATGAAATGTCGCCACTACTCGTCTTCCAGTTAACAAACTATTGTGCGACATTGAATACCACCTCACAAAAATTAAACATACCTAACCTATCTCATAGTTTATCTTAGGTGTATACCCCAGAACACCTCATGGGGCAGTTGCAGTACCATAGTACTAAAGGTTTTTTACAAAGCTTGAGTACAAAGTCGCAGGAGACCGGAGGCTGCACAATGGGCCGATTTTTTTTGCTGCAATTCCGAGTTCAAGCAAGCAGCACACGGATCTGCTCATGCTATACAGGGGTACTTGCGTAATTTTGTGCATATGGTGGTCGTTGTGATAGGTTTGGGTGGATTTCAGATTTCGTGTGTTGCGCGTTATCACTAACTAAGAAGTGACGGACTTTTGTCTCCCAGTGTAGTACACGCGCACTATATAGTAGTGTCGCAAAAGTGAGAAAACATCGCAATAGATCCTAACATAGCCTGCAAAAACCTATACAAAGAAAACTAAAGACAGAAAGTCCTCTACTAAACTATTCTTCGATTTCAATTGCTATAGCCCTGCTTCTTTGTTGAGAGTTGGACACCGGAAATTTTAGGCATTTTCTCACTTATACGACACTATTGTGACAATGGCTATTTGACCCGATCCTAGTAATATAGAAAATATAGGTAAATTTTTGGATGGGTATATCGGGTACTCTAAGGGAATCTAAATGTGCTTTTCGTACCTTTTCCCAGTGCAAATGAAAAGGCGCCGGTTGTATAATAATAAAGGCACCCAAAAAATGCTAAGACACTGCTGGGTACCATTTTAGGAGCTGGTGCCTTTTACTGCATGCCCTTTCGGCTGTTGACTTTTTGAAAGTGCTGGACTCCTACAAAAACGTACTTAAATCTACTTCTGTGCCATAAAAATAAGCCTCTTCAAAACCTGGAACCCTACTAAAGTGCATTTATTTGTATCTCATTTTACCTGTCTTTACCTAAGGTAGCCACAGTCACCGGTCAAAAGTCTTGGTGATCTTGGCTTTCCCCACCAAAATCAACCGAAAACACCACTTTGGCAGTGGTTCCCCAACTATAACCAATGCTCTAGAGGTAAGAAATTTATCAGGGCTCCTCTATATGTTAAATTAATTATATACCAAGTCATAGAGAAATTGAGAATGTGGTAGTACCAGAAGAGGCACCGCAATCTTTTAGTCATTTGAGATCACTCATATTCACTCAATTTGTATGAGGACTAACCCTTTTTGTAAGGTATTTGCATCGCCAACACAAAATCTATCAGAACTCCACCAGTTCTTGGGTAAAAAATTTAAAACTATGGAAATTGCATCAAATAGTCTGTGGCAAGGGATCCCGATGCTGGTTTTGGTTAGTAAAATTTATTTGGTTGTAGAGTAGATGGCATCAGGGGCAGTGTCTGGGCCTCTGTGGATCCTAAAGCCATTAGTACAGGTTGTGATAAAAGGAAAATACCCTTTGAATATGATAAAGGAAGCAGGCCATTTTCACTACTTGTTAATAACTGCAGAATTCGCCGCATTGCGAAAATAGCCCCGGGTATCGTCTTCACCAACACTTTTGAACGGTGACTGTATATTACATCATATAGTATCTCTGTTAGTGTTTCCACTCTAGAGTGCATTTGTTTGGTTTTAATTATACTGTGTTCACTCTATCTAGACTACGGCAGAGCTGCTCCCCCCCTTTGCAAGACCGGCTTGGTGGGGGAGATCCCCTTCCGCTACCCGTCTTTCTCCACTCTAGAGTGCTTCGATCGGCTACCTACCTTCCTTTTTACTACAATAATCATCGCCACCTCCACTGCCACACAGTCATCTTGCCGAACCACTACAACCACCACCAGCGCTGCCAATCCCACGCCACTGCCGCCACAATTATCACCACCCCGACTTAGATGACACAAACACTGAGGTGACCCCGAGAAGAGAGAAGGGCATAGCAGGCAAGAACTATAAGGGGATTAACGGTGGTGAAGTTGTTATTTATGACCACAGGTGTGTTAAGGGGTTAGTGATATCTCTAGCGAATACCTTTTGGAAGACGAGGGTCTTTACTAATTTTAATACACCTTGATGAGAAAGACTCAGAAAGATACGCAGAGAAATGGTACGAGGTGAAACGGCATGGGTGGAATTTAAACGGCTGTCAGAAAAGGCATTGAGACGAATAGCACAAAAGAGAAGCTTAAGGCACCCTAAGAGATGCACTGCATAATTCTATTCCCACACTGCCTGTAACTCCCGTACAAAAGAAAACCTAACCAAATCCTTTACCTTAAATATCTTTTATTTTTGGTGTAGGGCAAGGCACTATTCGGTGCCTTTCTGATCCCTTTAAAGAAGCACATTTCGGACTTCTTTAGAGGTATAGGGGCTCGAACCATCAGCCCAGGCAGTTTGTATTCTTAAAATGCCTTCCATAGAACAAGATATTCTCCTAAGAGAATGTACTCCTATAACCCATAAAAACTAGCAACGTTATATCTCTGCAACAATACACCACCCAATCAAGTCAGATAGTGATTAACTAGTACGGTGAATGGTGGGATGGTAACGAGATCGACTTTAGGATCGGCTATCCCATTCCACAGCAGTATTTGGGATGCCGAAATCCCGAAATCCCGTGCGGTATTGGACGTGTATCCGTGTCATTTCGTGTCATTTCGGTAAAAATAGCCGCCGCGTAAGAATGGTTGGGCATATGCAGAATCTGAGACCACGGCCTGAGTAGATCATTCGACGGCTAACAATCGTCCTTATCAAACAAACATTCGTGGAGTTGGCTTTGGTGGAGCCCCGGGATTTTCCGGCCGTGGCAGACATGGGACGGCTTTTGCACGAGATTCCCGTTCCGTTTTCATCCGTGGTTCAGCGAATGGACAACTAGAAGAAACTCTGCTGCTGTGGGGCCTTTTAATATTTCTCACACCATTTGCCACATTAGTGCCACAAATTCTGGTCCGTGTGGTGGTAGTGCGCGCTTGGTCGGCTTGGGTACATAGCGACAAGGGTTTCATTGCGTCTGGGAACAGCTCAAATAGCCGTTGTAATGTGCGTGCACTGTCCCGGGAGGTTCCGATATGAGGCTGGTTACTCTCGATTGAGGGGGAGAACCGCAGCACGTGTAATACGTGATAGAGAATACGGGAGACCACTCGGTAATAAACTTTATCATCGTCCCTCATGACTCTGGCTTATGTTAAAGGTTGAGAGTGACAGCTTTATGTCTTCGTCCCCAGTCCTAAGGCAAATCGGTGATGGATTGACTATTTTCCAGTGACTAAGCGTCAGACATGACTCTAGGTGGCTAGATTTACCGAATTTATCAACCACTGTTCTATCGCATTCATTCTACTACCGGCTTGATTGCTGTTACGCGATCGCTCAGTAGTGTACCAATATGACTAGTCACAGGGCGTTGCCTAAGTATTATCTATATATTATACAAGTTACGGTGGCGGCTTCGCCGCCCTTTGGAGGTACCCAGATAGATCATCTCCAGCTCAACTCCCAGGTATACCTTACCCCTGGCTTTCAAGTGCTTGGAGGGTACCAAAAGTTGGGCACACTTCCAGATATGATATCAAGTCCTGGCAGCCATTTTGCTGTGCTAGAACATGTAAAGATAATGTAGTGACATCTATGACTCCATTTGTGTGAAGGAAAAAAGTTGAATGCACCACCTGGTCTCTCTATCAAATACCACACACATGGTGCCATGCCACCCTCCACATCAATGACTGTCTGTATCCAGGTAAATATTCTACTAAATAGACTATCCAGCCACTCTGTTGGTTGTTTTTGTTGTGGGGCAATGTGGTGGAGAAGAGGAATGGAGAAAGGAATCAAGACGACAGGAGCAAAAGGAGTAAGACTCTGTGACTTACTTGACAGCCACTGAAATACCGTAGGATTTGTAGTGGTGAATCAGCGGATCTAGATGGCAGAAGGCCTATGGTCAACATTCCACCATACCTCTTGCAGCATTCTAAGGGGATTCTGAAGAGAGCAGTTCTAGCTCAAGGAGCATAAGCAGAGGGTGAGAGGATTTGATAGAACACCCAGCCTTGAGGCACCACACATATTGCATGGATCAACAAAAGCTCAACATGAGTATGTGTAACCAAGAGCTGCAAAGAATAGAGCGTGTATTTCATTGTGTGGTAAAATGGTACATCCACATAAGTGCAAATTGACAATAGCCTGGGCTATGGATAAATGTGCACATGTTCAGCTTTTAGCAAGCTTCCTAAGAACCCCTATGTGACATGCAGTCTATCGTCATCTATAGTCGATTTGTAGAGGTGTGCAGATGTACCTATGGAAATATATTCGGCTGGTGGCCAGAGATGAACATAAACCTGTGTTTACTATCTGTCCATTATTGCAGTATGGTGTCTACTGGAGCGTCCACTGGCACTTTAAAGCCATATTAGAGCCTACACTGAGGCCTGCTTGATATCCTGCTTGGAAATCTGCTAAATAGCCTCATTCAGTGCCTGCTTCAAAGCCTGCTTGAGAGATCCACACATGAAAGCTGATCTTGAGAGATACGCACTTCCGAAAGTGTCAAGTTCTTTATGGAATGCTTTTGGCTCATGACAATCTCTGAGTTTGTGGAAGCTTTGACACTAACCTTGACAAAGCTAACGTACTTGTCTAAGTGTTTCTGGTACTATGATCACCATCACCAACACCATGACCAGGACACATTGTGAGATCTTATTGTGGTGGGTGCAATGAAGATTAGGTTCACACTGAAATATCAACTGACATGATGAGTTCGGCCACCATACGCCACCCAATACCCACAACCACCACCCGCCTCGTGGTACCTGGTGGGTGCAACTCTGCCAGTCTCTGGATGCAGCACACAGAAGCATGCATGGGAGCATATAGTCAGGTGAGATTGAGAGTGGCTTGCCTCTTGAGAGTGAACTCGGGAGCATAGAGCCAAGTAGGCTGGGAGAGTGTCATGTAATACAATTCGAGATATACTTGAGTGCATGCTTGGCAGAGTGCTTGTGAGCATCTTGAGAGCCTACTTGAGAGTATATATAGCTGAGAGTGTGCCATGGAGTGCAATTAGAAGCATCCTTGAGAGCATGCTTGTAAGTATACGTGAGAATTTACTTGGTGGTGTACATGAGAACATACTTGGAGTGCACTTGGAAGCATCTTGAGAGCTTACATCAGCAAAAAACATTTCCGTCCGGGCGGAATGGCTCCGTCAGAGTGGACGCGCTCCGTCAGAGCCGTCAGAGACACCCCGGTGGCGGATTACTCCGCGCCCGGCGTCAATACCACGCGTCGCG
>Ga0307515_10001296_pt1 | contig 56764 bp, 55 predicted proteins | sample 17_EM_MG_FD_194513 | JGI IMG/M metagenome (GOLD analysis project Ga0307515, IMG submission 194513) | Populus trichocarpa ectomycorrhiza microbial communities from riparian zone in the Pacific Northwest, United States - 17_EM | ecosystem: Host-associated > Plants > Roots > Unclassified | place...
ATTGATTATACAACATACTCTACATTGTAAATTAACCTCTGACATTAAATATACGAGTTATATGTATTGTCAGTATTGTGTCACGCCACGCTATGATTTAGTTGCTATTCATTTAATACCATGTGATGTGACTATACATATTTGTCCTCTGAGGGTATACAATGTGTATCGGTTACTGATACACTTCATTTGGAGATAAGCATAAGAGCTATGAATGGAACTACAGCCATGTACCCAGTACTGACTTATTGTATTTGTTAATACTTGTGTATAAGTATAGTTTCATTGGTGGAAGGACCCCGATAACAGCGGAAGCCAAGTCTCATGCCAATTACCTGAAATCCCAAAGCAGATGTTCTGTTGTGGGCATTTTGAAAATTGATTAGCTCATTTCAGCAGGGTCAATATTGATTTGCTGCACAGTGTGTTTGGTGGTTGTCGAACATAGTCAGTTTACAACCTGCACTACAGTATGATCTGGAGTACGAAAGGTTCCCATTGGAAGGTGATATTTCCACGGGATCTGGAACATTTCACCAGTGACCTTCAGATAGTGTTAGCACAGTATTCACAAATGTTTCAGTCTATGTTGAGAAGGCTATGTCCAGCCCCTTCTCATGATACTCAGCGAAAGAAATGTTTCTACCAAGTCAATGATTCAGTCTGCGAGTGAGCCATCAAACTACACCTTTGACCCTCTACTTAGGACTCAGAGAGGAAAAGTTGGTCCTCTTCCACAAATGAATAGACAACACACAGCCGAGAGGAAGAGGTTGTTGTTGTTGTTTATCCATACTGTATGCACTCTATTTTGAGTATGACAGAGCCCCATATCCCCTCCGCCTCCGGGCAAGCTGGTCAAATGGTGGAGTTCCCAACCCACTACCCTTTGTCCCCTTCACACTGTGGGGCTGGCACTGGGATTCGAACCTGTAGCATTGTGACTGTACGCCCCCCGCCTATACATTCAGGAGCGATACCACTATGCCACGGGGCCAGCCGCATAAGGAAGAGGTTAGCTCGAGAACTGCCAAATACGTTCTAGGGCTGTGCCTAAGTATATATAGTTGATCAAAAGCACCCCCCTAACACTTCTCGCCTGTTGAATCATACACTCACGCAAATCCATTGCCGGCCACTTGTTGTCTCACCTTCCCATCCACCTCACTGCCCAAATCTCACTGGGACATCTCTTTAAAACTATTTCAACCCACAGCAACCATATCTATTCAGCATTATTGAGATTATTCTACAGTAGCTAGTTCTCAAATGTCCCCACAAAAATTGCAGCCACTGGCCCCTGTGCAGGGGTCCCTCATGAAGCTGATTGAAATAGTTTGCCCCCGAATACTGGGCTAATCATCTTTTGCTGGATACCCAGCTTCCCATTCTTCTTTCCACTTGTTGAACGCATTGCAGTTGGCCTGCCCTATCGTATTGGAACATTACTTCAAGGAGAATTCAGCTTGTTTCAGGCTGATTCAGGGTTTGCCTTCTATACCACCCAAGTCCAGGCAATCATTACTGAAATCATCTGCATCATGTTGGTCGTAGGAAATCCCTGGCAATGGGGGCAAGTTGGTGATTCTGGCAAAATATGTTTTCCGCAGTTTCGCTGGTGGCTGCAATCTTTGCTTTTGGAGGCAAATGGGGGGTCTGCCAGGTGCTCTGGAAGGAGGTTCAGGTCAAGGAGTGGAGCTCCATGATGGTGGTCGATTGACTGGATTGTTTCCAGGCAAACCTGGAGGTACTGTTGGTGCACCCGGATATAACGGCCCTTGTCATCAAATCAGGGCACGGGGGAACTTTTGAGACCCACCATAACCACACTATTGAAGGTCATATCCTTCGCACTGTGGACAGCAAGTTGGGAACCCTTCGCTTGTGCTGGTAGTTGGTTAGTAAAACGGGCATGGTCAGGTGTAGGTGATATTGGTAAATTCAAATGTGATATCGGAATCAGGACAAGTGCTCAAAGTTCGTATTGAGAAAATCAGGACAAGGCAAGAATCTGATCTGGTTCAAAGTCTTACTTGCTTTGCTATACAAGTGAACGAGTGAAGAGAGAAGCAATGGAAATCCTCCAGCACCAATCAACCTCTCTTGATATACACTTCATCCGCCACCCTCAAATCATTCCTCATGTTCCGATATAACATCGAATTATCCAACCATGAATTTAGACACCACCATGACAACTCTTATCAATGCAACCACGCCACAACATCCGAGGTTGCAACACCTCAGACCACTTCCTTATCTTAACAAGTTATACCGCCACCACCTTATCATATTCACACACCATCTCCATGTCTATCCACATGTCTGCCTTTCCGTAACACCAATTCCTTCTATCTGCCCGATACTATTCCCAAGTACCCTTCAATCCATTGCTCACAACCCGAGCCGTGACAGTATCCCCCTCCTAGCTTTGTGGTCCTCCGAGAACATTCTCGAACGGCCCTGGCTTCAAGTGATTACGTTGATGAAACTCCACTACTGCTTGCAGCCCATCCCCGAACCTTGCAGGTTCCCATGTCGAAGAATCATACCCAGTGCACCGTATAAGGTATTGGAACTGACTCAGGTATATCCGGCTATCCTCAACATTCGAAACCTGATATTCTTCTTCACCAATGACTTCCACAGAAGCAGGGGGGTCGAACTGCTGTCCCATCAAAGGGTCATTCGCCATGGGATCAAACGGGGAAACTGGTTGTACTCGATGAATTTGTATTGACGCAGGTCCATCAAGTTCGTAAGCATACGGAGTTATTCGACCAATGACTTCAATGGGCCCCAAACGTTCAAAGTCAAGTTTCCATGTGGGTGTCGTAGTCCATACATATCGAGCATCCAACCACATCTGAGAACCCTCCTGAACGTTCGGGGATGGAATCCGTACACAATTCACTGCCTCGTCCTGCACCACTTGGCTTCTCCTCATCTTGACTCGAAGGGGTTCATGGATCAGTTGCATTGATGCCTGAACCGGGTCAGCACTAACCCATCGTTGATCCCGATTCTTTGTTGGCTCTCATGCAAATGCCATTCGAGGGTCAACGCCTTGTACCACATTCAGTGGGATGCACTCAGTAGTCTCAGACGTCCCATGATTTGCTGCAAACTCAGCCAACGGAAGCCAGTTCACACAGTTATCTTGCTGATGATGTACGAACAACTGGGGATACTGTTCCATACTCGAGTTCTTTCGTTCTGTCTGTCCATCTCTCTGCGGGTGGAAAGTTGTTGACATTCTTTGATCAATCCCCAACCGACTACACACCTGTTGCCAAAAGGTCGAGGCTAACTGTGGGCCTCGATCTAAAACACTGGTGAATGGGAGTCCATGACGGCGTACAACTTCTCACAGAAACAACTCTGCTAACCTCAGGGCATCTATAGTCGTGCGGCAAGGAATGAAATGTCGCATTTTTGAATGTCGATCCACCACTACTCATATTGCATTGAAGCCTTCACACTCCGGTAATCCTACCACAAAATCCATCGAAATATCTTCCCATAGTGTATCTGGTACAGGTCGAGGCCGAAGGACCCGGAAGGTTATATGGCTTGAACTTCTGGACTGCTGGCAACCATGGCAGTTCCAAACATACTAATCAACATCATTACCCATTTCCTTCCAGTAATATCTTCGATCAAGCAGGTCACACGTCATTGCCTGTCCTGGATGCCATACTAATGCCGTATGATGATGTGCCTGTACGATACATAGGCGTAACCCATCACTATCTGGTAAGTATCAATTCCCTCTATACCTTATTCATCCTCCTTCCTCCATGCACTCCCCGATGATATTCTCCTGCAACCGAGTATTCGTTCAAATTGCTTCCAGTATTTTCCCTGGCAGTGGTTCTGTCTCATAAGCTTTGGTCATATGATCGGGAATAGATGGACGGCCCTGGGCGGCTGGGCTGTCCGCCAACAAACGCAATTGTTTCCGTAGGTTCTGCGGCCTTTGAACCACCCGTTCCATGGTTTTTGATCTATCATCCCTCCACTCAGGGAGGTCTCCCAGCCTCCTCATTAAATCATCTGCCTTCTCATTCGACTTGCTGGGCTGATAGACTATTTCGTAGTCAAATCTGGTTAAAAACTCCCACCATTGTGCCTGCCATCGATTTAAGAGCATTTTTGATATAACATACTGGAGATTCTTATGGTCAGTTATGAATTTCAGAGGATACTCAGCCCCTTCACACTCGGGTATCCATTCCTCGAGTGCCTCAATAATTGCCATAAGCTCCTTATCATAAATATCATAATTGCATTCGGCTGGTGAATGTTTTTTCGAGAAATACCCCATCAGATGTAACACCCCATCATTATCATAATGGGATAAAACTCCTGCTGAAACATACTCGGGGGAATCTGGTTCAATAATCACCTCTCTGTCATGGTTGAAATGTCCAAGTACTGGAGCTGTTGTGAAGGCTGTTACCATTTAATCAAATGCTAATTGTTGCTTCGCTTCCCATATGAATGGTTCATCCTCTTCTGGTGCATATGGTAATGGCTTGGCCTTTTCTGAATACTTAGGTATATACTGTTGACCAAAATTGCACAATCCAAGGAATTGTCGAACTTCAAAGAGGTTATTCTACGTGCCATTCTTTGACTTCTTTTCCCAACTCCAATTGCTCACGGTTCCAACCATATCTTCATCCATTGATATGCCCCTTGTTGATATAAGCAAGCTGAACTACCTTACGGTCTGCTTATGGAACTCGCATTTCTCGGGTCTCAAATACAACCCGGCTTCCAAAAGCTGTTGCATTACTCATTTGACATGCTCCACATGTTCCTCCTCTGAGTTACTGTAGATTAATATATCATCCAAATAGGCGGAAGCAAAATCATCCAGAGCTTCTCTTATGGTGTTATTAATATATCCCTGGAAGTGCGCAGGAGGGTTTGTTGTTCCAGGTTGCATAAATGTTGGTTCAAACAGTCCATATCTTGTCCGACATGCTAACTTATGTTTGTCTCCCTCTTTAACCCGCAACAGATTATAAGCCACACGGAAAGCAATCTTTGTATAAACCCTAGCTCTTCGAAGTGAATTCAGAGTCTCTCGTATCAATGGAAGGGGACAGCGATTCTTAATAGTCGTGCTATTGATATCTCGATAATCAATGCAGACTCGCAGCCCTCCATCCGTTTTCTCCGCAATGAGAACTGGTGCTGGAATGCGTGACAATAATTGATGAATGAATCCTTTCGAAATGTTCTCCTTTAGCGATTGCTCAACGACTACCAACTCGGCACTTGACGTTGAATACAGCGAGCCCCACAATGGTGTTTCGCGTTCCTTCAGGCGTACTTCATGGTCAACCTATGGTCGATGGGGAGGAAGACGATCAGCTAAAACCTTATTAAACAGAGGTAAAAACTCATGATACTGCACAGGACCGTTCTCCTCCAGGGGTTGTTCTTTCAGATCTTTTGCTTCAATAGCTTTATTGATATCATAAAGGGATGCCTTGAACACTGTAAGATTCCCTTTCCTAACTGTTCGAAAGAACGAAAGTCCATTGAGCATGACGATATTCCCTCGGAATGGTCATCCAGGGCGTATTTGTAGGTCAAAAATCGCAGCTGGGGAGTAAAATGGCTCAGGAGGTTCCTCTGTAACTCCCTGTACCGTAATGGGTGCAACATGACAATGTGTCGTGCAGTATTGTGATCCAAAAGTAACTGTATTGGATGCAAACTGTACTGCAACATCATGTAATTGTAAGCAGAGGATTCTGAGGACAATTGGATAATGTCCCAACTTCGTAATGACCATAGGTAACTACTCCCTATGGTTATGGATCATCATCCATGTCTTAGCAATGTGCGTAATAACCCCAAATTCTATGGGTCTTCCATCGAATACTTCAACTTGCCGTTTCTCCTTTAACTGTTGGAGTAGTATTGGATCATGTCGTGCAAAGTCTTTATCCATAAATGCGATGCCTGTAGCTCTGCAGTCGATCAGAGCATGTGTAGGTATTTCTTGATTATTCACGGTCAATGTGCAGGTTATAACGAAATGTTTCCCTTCCATTGATCCTTCCAATACTTCCACCTTGCTAACTGATAAACGCGAAATTCCAAAACATTTCAAAGCATCTGAAACAAAACTTTTACCGTCAACGGAAGAGCCATCCTTCTTCGATTGACCTGGTCTTTTCCCGATTTCTCGGAACCTGTCCCGGTTCCAACTTCCTTTACTTCTGCTCCAGCCACCTTGAACATTTGAGCCATTTTCCTTGCTGCGCAATCTGCCGCCCTGTGGTTAAACCCACCACAGTAGAAACATCTCCCATCTGAGGATCTCTTTGCCCTCTCTTCCGCAGGAATCCTCATGCTGCCTGCGCTGGGATTGATAGGTGCCAGTCCTGTAGATCCAGCTACTGTTCCAGCGGGGGCTTCTGCGGGATCCTTTGGAGGGGGCAAAGATCTGGGGTAAGAGGCAAACCCTCTCCCTCAACCCCGATTCTGTGCGGCTTGTTCTGCAGGTCATTGTCGGATCTGATTATCCGGCTTCTGACAAATGGTCACAATCCCAAGAAGTTCCTCAGGCATATTACCTTACTTAAAGGAGTCCTTCATTTCGTCAGACAATCCCATTTACAAAGCGTTTCGCAGGGCCAAGGGATTCCAATCCAAATCCACGGCAACGACTTCAAACTCAGGGTAGTACTGAGAGGACTCGCGGGTCTTTCATTTGATCTCCCCCATTTTCCGTTCGGTGGTGGCTAGTTGGTCGGTGTCCCCAAATGCTGCTTCCAGCAGTTGTATAAAAGCTGGTAGGTTTTCCAGCCCTATTGTTCTGTCCTGCCGGACGTGTGGCAACATCTGGGCTAAGGGTACTCCCCTCAGGCGATTGAATGCATACAGCATGTTCGACTGTTCATCAGGAAAGCTGGTGGGCTTGTGTCATATAACCATTCGGAGTTGAGCGATCCAGCCTCACAACTACGTTCAATCCGACCCTGACAAGGCCGGGGAGTCGGGAATCTTCTGTCCTCAGTCTTCTGGTTGCTCGGTGGAAGTTGGGGCTGCCCAGGCTGTTCAGGAGAGGGCATTCGCTAACTGCGTCCTCAAAGGTGCAACTTCTTCCCCCGATTATCTGGCGTCCCGTGTCATAATGTCCAGTTCTTGTCGTAGGTCCTCATCTGTTCCTGCCATTCTTGGGGTCCTCTTGGCTTCTTCCAGCTCCTGCCTCACTGTCTCCAACTGTTGTTCGAACGTTGAGTGATCCAACTCCAGAGGCAGGAACCTTGTGACTGCAAGTCCTTCGTCTGTTTCTGTAATGTGATTATCTGTGCCAGGTAATCGTAGACCTTCTGTACGATAGCCACGGGTTCGGTGTAATGCGCTACTCTCATTAGCACATCCTGTGCTTCTTCCAGCAGTGTCTGTCTCTTCCTGATGTCGATCTCCAGCAGGTTCCTGTTGACCATTCCTCCGATGATGGCCTGGTCATCTGTGGACACCAGAGCCACCCAATCGTGCTGTTCTGATCCTGACATCGCAACGATTGAAGGACATCTACCAGTGCCAATTATATGAGACAATTTCCCAGGGGGTTGGGGTCGGAGGTTCAATAACAATCAAAGGCACAGGCGCAGGCTTTGCAGTTGCTGCTGCTGGTGGTGCTTGTCCTTCCGTTAAATGCATTCCAAGACAGTAATCTCATTCGCACTGAGAAGAAATTCCGGATCACAATCGAACCAAGCGTGGGCTCCCTGATACTTTGTCCAGTTGCTTCCAAACACAGGGTCTTCCAATTCCAAGCCTCCTCCATATGCGATGGCTTCTGTCCAGTAAGTATTCCAATGGGAGGGAACGTCTGACTGTTCCCAAAAGTAAGCAGGCAAAGTGAGGTCGTCAACTTCAGTATTCAATAATCCTTCAAGGCTTTCAATGGCGTTCAACGGTTCGGGTTCTGACAAAAGGCCATAGGTTACAGCAAGGTCAAACAAATTCGTTCTTGATGTACAGTTACTGTCATAGTTTTGCATTCGAATACGGGGATAAGTGTGGGTACTGATGGATATCAAGTCTGGTAAGTCGTGGTAACTGGTCAACGCAATCGTCGCAAACATGAATCCAGCGATTGTTGGTTTCTAGATATACCCAACAAGTAACGGAGCCAGGTCCGAAGCAATAATTACAACCATTCGAAGGATGTAGGCACATCCAAGATTGTAAGATCGTGGCTACACAGGTAGCAAATTGAGATATACCAATGGGTAGCTTCTCAGTAGTAGCAAACAAAATCAAAACACAAGGTCAAGCAATGTTGACAATACATTCAATATTAGGTAGATTGAGGGTGACTCGTTCTAGTGTAACGGGCGGCGCCTGGCGTAGGTGATAGTGGTAAATAGAATATGATATCGGAATCAGGACAAGTGCTCAAAGTTCGTATTGAGACAATCAGGAAAAGGCAAGAATCAGAGCTGGTTCAAAGTCGTCCTTGCTTTGCTATACAAGAGAACGAGTAAAGAGAGAAGAAAAGGAAATCCACCAACACCAGATTACCTCTCTGTATATGCACTACTTCCACTACCCTCAAATCATTCCTCATGTTCCGATATACCATCTGAATATCCAATCATGATTTTACCCACCTCCAACACAACTCTTATCAATACAACCATGCCACAACATCAAACGTCGCAACACCTCAGACCACTTCTGTATCATAACAAATGATACCATCGCCATCTTACAATATTTCCACACTACCTCCGCCGCAATCCACATCTCCACCTTTCCGTAACACCAATTACTTCCATCTGCCCGATACTATTCCTAGGTACTCTTCAATCCATCACTCACAGCACGAACCGTGACATTTATGAACCATGAGTCATTTTGAATGGGGAATGGAGATAACACTGCGGAGCGCACAAAATTGGGTGCTGTGTAGTGTTAGCAATGGGTCCAGTGTGGGACCCGGCCGGTTGTATGGATCTGTGTGGCAACATCCTTACACATTCAACAATCGACGATTTTTGAAGCGAACCATCACCTTAAGGCTACAAACATCCATCCCAGAGTTTAGTGTTTGGTATGTAGAATATTCAGCTCCGCACGGCGCATCTTTTGGCAGTCTGGGATTGTCGATATCTTCAAATCTCAGCACACGTTAGAATACAAACCTTGTTTTTGGGCCAAAAAGGACAGAAATTTGAAAGCAACGTGCTAAGTTTTAAAGATAGTAAACATCGGAGGCCACCAAAAGATGTGCCGTCCGAAACTGCATATTCTATATACCAAACACTAAATTTTCTGATGAATATTCATGTACTGAATTGAGGAAACCATTTGGCAGAATCCTGGACCAAACCGGCTGGTACCGGGTATCCTGGGGACCGCTATATCAGAATCGGTCCGAAAATGGAACCATTGCTATCACTCCTGCTGTGAAGGGAGGTTTCTTTACCCATGGGGCAGATGATATCGATTGTTGTGTTTCCTGAATCGACTGTCTGTGCCCATGGCAGTTCATGGTCCATTATTCAATGATTCTGAATTGTTGTCACAATGTAGTTGTGAGCCAAATAGGCAACCTGGTGGACCGATAATCATTGTCATCGGTGGAGATCTTTTCTTGTAAATGCACTGTAACCGATAATGCCGGGAAACTACTCAAGATGAGCGATGTGATGTCGAAATGATTTTCGTATGTTTCAGTATACTGCAGGCAGCAGTGACCTTTGGCAGAATGAAGTGCGACATGTATCCCATTCTGTGGTCACGAAATCTTGTGTTTTACAACACATTTGATCCATGAAACTAACCAGGCTTGGAGAATGGAACCATAGACACACACATCCTGCCTTTCTTGATTGTATGCTTGAATTCATATCCTAGGATCTTGGATACACACTCATCTTCGTACCCTTCCATGACTTTCAAGGTCATAGCCGGGATATATACATACGGAGACACAGTGATAACTGAGATGGACTCAGCAACAGGAAGTATATATTTGGGAGACCCCGGGATAGATAGACATCATCACATTATACAAAATACACACTCGATCGTTCCCAGGGCTTGGTTACACGCACTCTTGCCAAGCGTTCATAGATCTACGCAATTGGTGTGGTACATCATGGCCCTGTATCCCATCATATCCTCTGACCCTCTTCCTACTCTCCTCGAGCCAGAACCACTATTTCATATGAATTCCATCCAGATGGCATGAGGGGTGCGGCGGGGTGTTGATGATAAGCTGTGTTGCCTTCAAGCGGCACTGTTTCGCCACACTGTGACCATGTGAACTTGGATAAGCCCTCCGAGGCCATGCTCGTGTGAGTTTGGAGATGCGCTTGGAGACCGTGATCAGGCGAGTTTGGAGATGCACCTGGAGGCCATGGCCGTGCGAACTTGGAGGCTGAAATCGTTCGAGTTTAGTGATACACTTGGAGGCTGTGATACAGCGAGTTTGGAGATGCACTTGAGGGCCGTGATCGTGCGAAGCTGGAGGTCGTACTTGTGCGAACTTGGAGGCCATACTCGTGCAGGTTAGGAGATACCCTAGGAGGCTGTGATCGAACGAGTTTGGAGATGCACTTGGAGGCCGTGACCAAGGGAGTTTGGAGATGCACTTGGAGGCCATGATCGAGCCAGATAGGGGAAGTACTTGGAGGCGGTGTGTCAGGAGGCAGCAGTTTGGGAGGGAGGTGCGACGGGAGCTGAGACTCTATTCGTTGGTTAACTCGGAATTGTAGGAATGGAGAGAATCAAGTACAACATGGTCTGCCGAGAGACTGGCTGGGAGCGGGAGACATTATATCTTGGGATGATGCAGTACGCGGTGTATGCAGAACTCAGTGTATGTATTACTTGGTGTTAAGTCTTGATCATGGCATGGAGAGATAGAGAGGGATGAATTAAGTTCGTGTGCTTAGGTGATTGTAGAGTTGAGGACGAGAAAGAGAGAGATGAGAGGAGATAGGGGAAATCATCATGAGAAACTGGGACTGGTGAGAATTTTGTGTGTGAGGCAGTTTACCATTCCCGATACGGCAAGAACTACTCCCTATCCGTCAGGTAATAACACCAATACGAGGTCTTCTATACCCAATAAGGCACGTTGTACCCCTGACTTCTCATATCCGCTCCTATCCACCATGGTGTTCCCATCTTCATCACCCATCTCTCTTTCTCGTCCACAACTCTACCATCATCGCAGAACACAATGTTATGTCATCCCTCTCTATCTCTCAATGCCTTGATCATGAGTTGACACCAAGTACAGCATACACCAAGTACAGCGTACACGGAGTACAGCATCCACTCAAGATTGTTTGTCTTCCCTTCATTCTCCCGATTACGAGTTGACCCCTGAATGTAGCTTCAGCTTCAGGTGTGCCTCCCTATTGCATCGACCGCCGTCGGCCAGGTCTCCATGGGAGCTGAAAGGTAAAGCCACCTTATCACATTCCCACGGTTGCAAGTTAACTACCTGATGAATAGAGTCTCAAGCACCCGGCGCGCCATCCATCGACCACCTCCAAGTACTCATCAAATCTCGCACGATAATGACGTTGAAGTCTGTCTCTAAACTCCCTCGATCACGGTGTCCAAGTTTGCACAATCACGGCCTCGGAGTGCATCTCCAAACTCGCACTATCACAGCCTCCAAGTGGATCTCCACACTCGCTCGATTACGGCCTCCAAGTTAGCACAATCATGGCCTCTGAACCCACTTGATCATGGCCTCAGTGAGCATCCCCAAACTTGCTGGATCGCTGCCTCTCAGTGTATCTCGAAAGCCACAAGCTTACAGCCTCCAAGTTCGCATGATCACAGCCTCCAAGTGCATTGCCATATTCGCTTGACCACGGCCTCGGAGTGTATCTCTGAGTTTACAAGATCATCATTTTCAGGAGCGCCTCGAATTGCTCTCAAGCACCGCCTGCAGCCAATCCAGATATCCCGTGTGTAGATGGGCAGCTATATAAATACATAGATGAGAATTCAAACCGAATACATGAGATTTAACAATCGTTCAACGATATGTAGTAGCTATGATTTCCAGCTGCACCAGCAGCGTTCCCAAAGAAGATGATGTTTTTCAGAGACTGCTGTACAATGATTCGACGTGCTCCCAGGCTTGTCAGCGCTCCCAGGTGTGTGGTTGTCGCTCCCAGGCTTGTCGCCGGCGCTCTTAGGTGCTCCTAGGCGCACCTGAAGGCCACTGCATCGGTCTAGTAAACTCTGGGATCTGACAACCCTGGGATTCTGGTCCGACAACTCTCAGACACTCCAAGAGGCTCCAAGAGACCAAAATACAATTTGCGGTTGGATGGCCTGCGGAAGCTCCACACTGAACTCAATTTCTAGCTTGGCGATGATACTGCGAATGAAGATTCTTTGCATATCATCGGAACATTATACTTGAGGGATATTTTCAAATGTATACAGTTCGTTCTGGCACATCACCCATTTCAGGTGCACCTTCAGTTTGAACTGGTGCTCCTTGCTGACTTGCACGTCAATTGAGCTTAACAAGCGGCACCTAGATAGTCAGATGCTGATCACCTGAGGGCAACAGAGCAAATGGAGTGTGAAATCCATCAGGTGAGATCTGCTATATGGAAGTGTTCCGATAAAGTATTCCAACTTTACCAGAGACTACAATTCGAGAGATTCAGGATTAAAGCAACCGGTCACCAAAGCACATCTGCCAACACACATACTCCAATGAAGACAGCTGGAGTGGAAGATAATTCAGGGGCGGCTAACATTACCGCCCACCAGCGCATGGAATTTCACGTCCATGTATCCAATTCTGATACCAAAGCCACCACCTGGAGTATCACTGATATGGACCACATTGTTAGTCAGCAGGAAAAAGAGATTTATTGTATTACTTCGAACATGCAGTTGCAGTGCAAGAAGGAATTCTGCATCTGCTTGAATGTGTTTGAAGTTTGATGGCATGTGATTGGTATGCAGCAGCTACAGATAACCATGGCACAGCATGAAATATATTTCAGATATCCAAAGATGCATCGTGTGAGCCATATAGCAGTTAATTTGGTGAATGGGTTCTGGCGAAAATAACACCACCAAGATATCTGAACAGCTACATAACAGCAATGTTGAAGAGGCATATTAATCTACCACGAAAGTCAATTACATTTGACAGATACTCATGCACAATGCCTGGTGGACTGCTCTTTGCAAAATGCAGGAGACACCGTCCTAGCTTGCCATTCGAGGATGGTATCATATTGGCTCTGCGAAAGTTTTCAAACAACTATCTGCTGCCGATACATGCTGAAATACTCGCGAAGCCTATCTCTTATGCCTACAGCATTGTCAGCAAGAGCCATTTCACAATCCAGTATCACAAAAGGTACAGCATTTGAGAAAAACTCATGTCAGTGGAGTGTGCAGAAGTATCAAATAAACCTGACTCAGAAATGGATCAGAGGATTTCGGGATTCCTAACTCTGCACAGCTATCCCCGACCCACGTTGAAGTGGACTTCAGATACGAAGTAAGTGGACTGCTGCTCGGATATGATCACAAGATCCTGCTTGACAGTACATTTCTTAAAGTTCGGATTGGGCTGCGGTACTACTGTCAATGATTTCATTGCCCTAAATCAGTTGAGTATTGGTGAGTTGATTGGAACCCAGAATAATCCAGTGCTGATGAAGGTATCATGCCGGAGTCTCATAACATCTGGGTCCATCATACAGAAAGTGAAGTGAATGACATTGAAAACATCTTCCAAAGCCAAGTTCCTTCTCTTCCTGTATTATACTCTAGCAGGACTCCACCGAATCAAATCCTCCCATTTCAGTAGTGCCTACCCTCCAGCAAAACGATATTGAACTCTTCTCGGAGGTGCACAGGACTTAACAACAGAAATGACATGCTCAAGCTCAACAATATGCGATGGTGATTCCAACGATGTAGAAATATCTACCCGAATCGGCTGATTGTGTTGATCAGTTCATCCTGGTTTTCAAACAGACAGCCACGATGCATATTGTACCTGTCAGAGCATATGTTCTTCTGGCAGATTTGGTGCGAGAGATTGCTGCATTAGATTGAACTAATAGCTTATTGCTTGTAAATAATCATGTGGATTTAGATACCTACTGGACTGTATATTAAGTTATAATGCCTGAATCAAGGTGTGGAGGAGGAAGCTACTGAATGGAATTGAACTATTTGATATAAACAATATAATAATAATCACTCCCGGAGAGTATGGCTCCAGGTTGGAGGTTCACCGACATAGCCTTGGGGATGCGGCCAATACTCTCATCCACTTGGAAATCTACACATCCTAATGGGTTTATCTGGTAGCATTTTGGAAGACAACTATCCCGTGTTAAGGATATTCTTGTATTCTGTTCCACACCTTCCGGAGCATTGAGGACCACGAGTGATGTAGTCTCGCAGCACCTGGAAGCATATCGCTTTGCATTCAGCCTATCCGGGAGCATGTGGGAGCATCTGGAAGGTTCAGTGAAACTGTTCAGAGTTGCTGAGTGGTTCAGTTATGACTTCGAAACCATTTTACATATTGCTGACAAAGTACGCTTGGTGAATGGTGCACACACATATGAATGTGTAAGTGTGAGTGGGTATATAGTGTGCATGGCCTTCCATTTGATGACCCTCCAGTTAGGCTTGGCCTGGATGCATGTGTTGCACTTTGTGGTGTCTTTTACTTACCCATCAATGAGAGATCATAGGGCAGTATGATTATTATGGGTTCAACAGAAATTCCACAGTTGTGATTCTGAGATCATCGGAGGCTGTTAAGTGGGTTTTGGAATTACAGTGGCAGGTGGACATTGAGGTATGGTGCGGCTGCGCTTGAAGAGGCGGTGTGAGGTTACCTTGTAGTAGGATTGGTCGCAAGTGCGCATGTGGGCTCAGTGGTGTGCATTATCGATGGTATGGTGATAGGTGCACTCAATGCTGCTTTTTCTTTCTTCCTCTTTGTTCTTGATGAAGTAGACTTTGCCGGCACACTTGTTACTGCCAATGGCAGTGCACTTGCAGCAGATATGGTATAGTGACCATTGACCCAATTGAGTGTGATTGTGATTGATGGAGATGATATGGAGCACTTACTGCATCCAAATATGGATGTGTATCCAGCTGTCTACCATTGATTGATGAAATCAAGAGAGAGTCGGAATCTTGGGGTACAGGGAGTATTGACTTTGTATCGCAGTGAAACATTAACCAGTCCATGGTGTCTTACTGTACCTTTGTTGTCATCTCCAAGATCAATGACTATAGGCTGAACACATTTCTTTACTGCCTTGAGTGTTGTATGGTCATTGCACATATGGTGAGATGCTCCGGGAATGATATCCCAAGTAGCTGGCGTGGAGGCTGCATTCAGTTGAGTTGCATTTTTAGTCAGCCATATCTGGTCTTGATCTGCAGCTGTGGTAAGTGATGAAGGGCACATGTTGACTTTATTGTCTTTATCGCAGGTACATTTAAAGTTGATTCAGTTTGACTCAGGGTGTACTGGGAGACAGCAGTGGAAGCAAGTTTGTACGTCACTCCTGGAGGTGTTTGTATTGGCATTGTCAATATCATATTCAGAGTGCTTTCAATTTCCCCACTCTTAGCGGGTATGATTGGCCATTCGTTACTGTGTGCATTGGTGATTCTTTCATGCAGTTTCTTGTCGGGTTCTTCCTCTATCTCCTTGTCCACCTCCATATCTGCAACAACCACATCCAACATGTCCGCCCTGAAATTGCACAGCTGCAGCTGTCGATACATCTCGGATTGATTTGGTTACATTCTCACATTTGTCCGATTCTCAGATCACATGTATATACTGCAGGGCCATGGGATCAGCTATGGAAGAATTTTAATGGTCATTTCATATGAATTCCAGAGTGTAGTACTGATGTGTATCTGCATTCAATGATTAATTATTTGTTTGGTGCTGCCAATCAGCTTGTTGCAGTAGATGATTAGTCTGGTTAAGTCCAGGGTGACAGTTTCATTAGGCAACTTTTGAGAGCAAGTGAACATTCACAGAACTGGGGTGGAACCCAGATTGGTTGAGGCATTGTTGAGTTAGTCCCTGCCTACTTGCAAGATGTTCACAGGAATGTCAATATCATCAATGAGTGGAAGGAGTTCATCGCAGAACTCAAGGTGTATCACTGCTATCACTTGTTTGGCCTGGTCATATCCATCAGCAAAATGATATTTTGTCACTGGGTGCCTCCAGGAGTATCTGAGAGGATATGGAGTGTAAACATAGAAGCATCTATTTCAGGAGAGAGTCAGACCCTAGGAGAGCATTGGGCCGGCCTTCAGAGTGCCTGGATATCTGATGACTCATACAGCCGTACTCTGGGGGAGAATATGATAAGTTTCAGAAAACATCGGAGTGACAGAGAAATCGTTTGGTGCACCGTGGAGTGTCCCTGATCCAACACAGGAATCACAAACATACTCTGAGAGAGGCAAGGGTGTTAGAAATAGTCATTCGGAAGACTGCAGGTGTTATCTGAGACTCCAGACGTCTCCGAGCAATGGATATCCCCCAACAGTGAATATGATGCATGGATTATTGTTCATTATCACTTCTGAATCATTCTAGCTATCATCTTCTTCAACATGATATCTTTTGCCTCGCTACATCAAGGAACCAAAGACATAGATGATAGAGTCCACCATCATGGCAGCTACACCGAAACAGTAACTGAACTAAGAGATCCAATGACATCAATGAAACTTGGTGTCAATGTCACCCACTACATCTCTCATCTCATCAGGGCCGACGAAAGCAGGAACACACAATTTCTCAATGGTCCAAAGAAGCTGGAGGCACTCGTTGCATTTGCTGATTTATTGCACCCGGTCAGTGGATGGTATTGAATTCCAATGTCATTTGGCTGCATATGTGATATCTAACAAAGGCGTAGTGCGCTGTTACCTAGCTGCACATCGACATGGCGGTTTGAAAGGCAATATGATATATTAGGATGAAAAAGTGGAGCAACTACAAGGACAAGAGGAGTGCCAGATGGGGAGTGCTGTGTGGAAAACTGAAGTACACAAAAGGTGTTGGAGAAACGCAGAATGGAGAAAAGGAAGACTATATCTAGGCTGAAACGCACTGACGGGGATTATGGAGCGCCCCTAAAATACATGCATCGCCACAAAGGGGTGGACAGGAGTGCAGAATGAACTAGAGCTGCTTCAAAACTAAGCTGAGGTGTGCTGATGCGGATTGAGGAGCTTCTATACTAGGGGAGGACGTCTGAAAGTGGGGGTGGAAAGGAGTACGGAATGAAGTAGGGGAGTGTTAATACAGCCAGAGGAGCACTATTGAGGAATCAGGAGTGCTCTCCAAGCATAGGAGCACCGTGAAGGGAGGGGGGGGCTCAGAAGTGCACAATGCAATATCGGAGCGACAATCCAGATCTAGGAGCACCAGTGTGATTTGAAGAGCTCCCATCCAAGCTGAGGAGCGTGGTATCGGGAGTACAGAGCACAGGATGAGATAGATGAGCCCCAAACCAGAGGGTGGGGATTAAGGAGGGCCTATCCTAACAGAGGAGTGCAGTAAGAAGAGGAATTGACTGCCGACTGACAGAGAGGAGGATAAATCAATTCTGATGAGCACCGAACAGAATTGAGGAGTGCCTATTATATCAGGGATGCGCTGCAGTGGAGGTGTCAAGCAGCCCACCAATGTGTGATTTTTGAGTGCAATGGCTTCCAGAGTAAAATTTATCACCGGGGAGGGGCAACATGTGCCTTGATATTCAGCTTGAGAAAACATAACTGTTGCCTGCTTTCCACTGGCATATTCAGCAAGCGTGCAATGAATAGCTGCAGCTGCCAGGTCAAAAGACTGCAGAGCAAAAGGGTGGAAATACTGCGATGATGTAGATTGGCACCCCAGCGGATTGGTGGTGAAAGAATATGGATGGTACATTAGAACAAGCACTTACGTTTGGGTGAACCATGATTTCTTCTCATCCAAGACCATTGAGTGAAAACCATCATCAAACAGATGCTGCTTAAGTTGGATCGGAAGCTCAGCCAGGGAGCTCCAATCCAACCAGTATCCACGAACAACAGATTGACATGTCCCATCTTCCAAAGTTCTTCAAATGCTCCTAATCTTCAGTTTCAAGTATGTATATTGTGGGGCATAGTCATTATGGCGAATCTGATAGAGGAGCAATCAACAGAATCCAAGGCTTGCAGATTCGTGTGTTTGCAGATCTATTTTGAGGGATGGACCCTTTCGCATTTGACAGACCACTGGAGAATCTACAATAGCACTTGGTGATGCCCACCGATGATCCTGACCATCGATGGCTAGTTTCCCAGCTTCTTCATCCCTCGATTACTTGTCATCAGATGATATTGGCCAAGGTGTCTTTGTGAATACGATTGCCTCCATGAACAATATCAGTACCTCACCAACAGTCTTTTGGTGTCGGGGTACATTCTGATTTGCACTGGGCTCGGGTTTTGGAGCATTTTGGTCTCCACCGGACATGAGTGGTGGCACTGCCTGAGTCCCTAGTACACAGTCAGACTTGGATAGTTTGTTGCGGAGGGTTCAATTTTGGCCATTGAGCAGTGGGGGTGTCATTACCCCAGCAGGATTTCATTAAGTTGGAAACAGAGGGCGTGCAGTGACAGTATCGGCACTACTCCGTTTCTTTGCTTGTGGAACCGTTGAAGTGAGTAATGACATTTCCTGGTTCGTCTTGCCTAAAAAAGGACCTTCTATTGGTGATCCAAATTGTCGTCTTTGATGTCGGATTAGAAGGTGGATTCTCTGATGTCCTCACTTTGGTTGTGACCCATCTCCTGATTGGTATTGTCATCCTGCTTCACTGATGATATCCCGGACATTAGTCACCCACAATACAATGGACAAAGCCAGGTAATAGGAAGACAAATATTTGACCGACTGTGATAAATGGCAGTTTTCTTCAATGCCAGTGACCTCTCAAGGTGTTCTTCTAGATTCTTCGGTGAACAGGGATTCCTCGCCTTGCTGGGTGTAGGCTCCATTTGCTGTAATGAAGATAGAAAGTTGGGGAATGTGGGAGAGAGTCTATTAGTGGTAAATATGAGATTAAGTGCAATAGAATGACGGGAAAAATGGTGCAACAAGTTACCCATGAGAGGGGAGGACGCAATTCCAGGTGCACCTTGTTCAGTTCAGGAGAGATGGCTTCTATGGTTCATATCTATATTGGGGACAGCAGTCTGGTGGCGCAATTGAGAATGTTGTCAGGTGCACCGCAATGGATGGATTCCTTGTCAGGTGCACTAGACAAGATGGATTCCTGAATGTCCAAACATTAGCAACACCTTTCAACAACACTCTGGATGGATGCAAGTATTGGCGGTTGGCCAAAGCTAACACACATAGAATACAACCAGATGCACCAGATGACAACTCGCAATATCAACTCACTGTTTGTGCTTGCCAAATGCATCACTGAGTACCTGAATGAAAACATGTGCCCCTCGATATGACTCCTCTAAACATGAAAATTATGTGCAGGAGTTTGAGGATTTGACATGACTGCATGGCATAGAATTGGTGCAGCATTGAGAATCTGTTCAAATCGATAGATTTGGGACCTTCAGAGTAACGGCTGAGTTGCAAGGGTTCGTACTGAGTTTGATATCAATCAATGAGAAATATGAATCTCTGTATGTGGCATATCTGTCAACAGGACACACATATTTGCACTATATTCTATTGCTTTAGGATGTTGCACTAATATCAGCAGTCAATTAGATAATATTGTAAGCATAACTTCCTGTTCATGCATTTATCAGGGCTGTGTCTGCAGACAATCCTTCACAACAACGTTGCAGTTAATGGAGGAGGGAGGGAATTTGTTACACAGAGGAGAGGTACGGGTGGTGAGAAACAATATTAAGGTATGATGGATGAGTCAGGGGTAATGTTATTGATTCAAGTCCTTGCCAATCCCAACATTGATAACAAATGGGTCATAAAAACTAACTCACATTCTGATTTTCCATCTAATATCTGATTAGTGGCTCACTGGTAAATCACATATTCATTGTGAGTCTCACCACTAAGATGTATACTTACAATAAATGTTGGGGGTGAATGGTATACACCACAATGATATGAATGAATAATGTGATATCATCTAACAGCAGGCAGAGGAATGATGATTGCATGCATGCAGCTGCTGGAATTTTGGTGAACCGAAGCTTATATGGTCACAGTTGGATTCAATGACTGGGGATTGCCAGCTGGCATTGCTCTGGGAGTGAATTGCACCTGTCGAAGCTGTCATTTCTTAATTCGAGCTTTCAAGCTTCTCTCTTTTGGAACTTCTCTCTGGATGGAAATTGTTTTACACAATCTATTTTCAGGTACAAGTTTTGGTGGCCAAAACACTCATTTAGTCAGAATCCAGTTAAGTCTGCATTCAAAGCATTGTGAACTTAGGCCTCTTTGAGTAAGTGTGGTATATGGGTGAGCATGAGTTGGCGGCCATCTTGCAGAGTTGCTATGCAGATTCTGTCTTTTGAAATTCTCACTCTCAAGTTGCAGGTCTTTTCACAGAGCCTGAACATGCAGATGCTATTTTAGAATTTTGAAGCATAGGTCCAAACATACTACATAGTCAATATTGAGTTCAGTGAGGTTATTATTTGGCCTGGTCTGTGCATTTATAGTTGAGTTCTGCAGGGTGATCGTCCTACAACGGACCATGGACACGGAGTGGGAGATTGAAGGCAGTTCAGCGGTGGCTTTCACATACCGATGAAGGCTAGATTCATATGGATAGCAGAGCAGTAGCAGGATTAGCAGCCAACACCCACACCTGAAGTGTCTTGATCCATGACAATCTGAGTGCACTGCGTCTGCAGTTTCAAAGTCAAAATAAACATGATGACAATGTAGCACACTAAAATGGAGAGTGCATGGGGAACTGCGGACCAGGCACTTCGGTGTCTTATTTCACGCTCTTGAGGCATTCCCGCACTGGAATGATACACCCATAATAAGTCGCACTTTGTAAATGTTGACTACATACACATCCAAGAACCTCATTCTTGACATGATTGCACATCTCAGTTGTGCCTGAACATGAATTATAGGCACGGAAATACCCTGCAGTGAAAGCTGCACCTGACCCATGAATACCTGAACCATGTTTCAGTATCCGACTCACCGGGATGTTGATCTGTGTTGTGCCCAATGTGGTACGATATACCAGCAAAAGCTGCAGCTTTGGCACGGATACATAAGCCCGTCGGTTGAATTCTGACACATGTACTCAATATCGCGCGGCAAACTGTTATTGACAACTGGCATTGGCAAATATGCTGTAGTTGATTTGTTATAAGGATATCTGCCCAGGACTCTCCTATGTAGCTGAACTTCAATGAGCTGACAGCACATGCTGCTACTTGGTCACGAGTTACCGAGCCGTATATCATATTCTGACCCCACTACTCGATATCGTTCATACCGTCTCAGTGCCAAATTCGATGGGCAAATAGGCTGTGCTGGATCTGTTATGATGCGACTCAAGACATATGCCGATTATTTACTGGTATACCTCAACACTGATCATATGCCAGCAAAAGCTGCGGCCTTGGCATGAATTAGCAAGCCAGTGTCTCATATCATGTTGCAGCTACTCAATATTGCAGAGACTAAGTTCATTGCCGAACGGGATTGGCAAATGTACCGAGCTTAACCTGTTGTAATGATACTCATCACATATGCAGAGGATTCTCTTGTGTAGCTGAAAGTGGATGAATCATGCTAGGTTAGTTCCTTCGACATCAAATTGCATATGTGGCCTCTTGTTTCATGTGCACCTCAAATTCACACCTGACCACCAATTTGAAGCCCTTTACTACGCCATTCCCAAACTTCAAATAATGTCATTTATCTTGAACTTGGCCAGCCGGGAACTTGCAATGTAGCTTATCAATTGACTTTGTCTGTGATTGGTCATTAATAATAGTCAAGAAAGCGTATCAAATCCCACTCTTGCCATTTCTGATTTAAGAGACACCAATTCCAACATCAGAACTTTCATTCACTCCAAATGACAGAGAGAAAGAATTCATTTATGCAGGATAGTTTGGCTTACAAATGACCTGGTTGACTATTTTTATTAGTTGAGAAGATTATGATAGTTGAATGTATAAACAGGCATGTCTTGATGAAGTGATCTAACATTGTAAGGTTATAGTTTATCAGACTGCAATGTGTCGCTGTTCCCTATTGACCACTTTATATGATCCTCACAAGGTCCGAGAATCTGGTACTCCATGAATGTCTTGATGTTCGGTCGACTCATCAAGCCAGGCAGGATTCTCTTATGGGCCACTCCAGACTGTTGATGATCATCACTTGTGCAGTTATCATTGCCATCAGGACCTGTACTCCCCACCAATGTGAATGGTAAACATTTTTGCCATAGCCAGACAACTTGTGCAAAGTCCTGCTGCTTCTCATTCAATACCCAGAATATCTGAGGTATTACGTCTTCATTTGGAATTGTCAGATTTAGGCCTGTCCTGCCCACTTTCGGTGTAGATATGAATAGAAGGGGATTTTGTGAAACCTGTAATTTGAGCTATATATCTGTGAGTTCATTGCGGCCCATATTGGAAAATATGTGGAATATATCCACACGACCTGCGAAATACTCGCTTTGCGACAACTTCAAATGATCAAATTGGCCAGGAAGAGAACAAAATACCACCACCATTTCGGGAGATGGTGCAGTGGGGATCACATGTTTATGAGTCTAATGTTCCGCAAAGAGTGCCTGTCTTGATGAGTCATTGTGTTCAGCTTTGGGATACTCCGCCGGTTAGTTGACAACCATTGGCTGATATGTCCCTCCCAGCCATTTCGAAATCGGTGAAACCACCCAAATATCGAGTGGCCATTCATTCTACCATTGGCCAGAGGAGTCATTGAGAGCCTCAGTGTCTCCCAGCACTAATGAAAAATGTGCTAACTGCCATCGATGAACTCTCCATATTTCTGATTCACCATATGAAATGTATCTCTCCACCAGGGTCTGCAGCTTTACTGGCACTTTCTCAGTCCACTGGAGATCAATGAGGTGTGCAATGTCCTTCAGTATCCGAACGAGTGGTTTTCCATTTGCGTTCTTCAATTCTTACCACATCTGTATTATTGAAGGCTTTGGAATCTGAATCATCCTCTACACTATAACATGTTCAGCTTCATAATCTTCAGTCCAAATAGCATGCATCAAACTCTTTTCAGTGGACTGCGATGCATCTATGCCATGCGTTTCCATCACAGTATCATCCTCTGGATCGCCAGGTGCACTGGAAATCAGCCACATTGTGAGGAAATGCCAGTGATCAAGTGAATGGAATCCCGATTCATCTGTCACTTGAGGTATGCATTCCATTCTCGCTTTCATAGCAATTTGCCAACCCACACTGTTTGAAGTCTTGTACCGATGGTACTCATCAAAAAGCTGAAAACTCTATGGACAGAATGAGAGTAGCCTGGGCCCTGATTGTTTCGCGGTGGACGTTATGGTACTATACGAAAAAACAAAGAAATATCATCTGCTTTCCTGATCGTTGATATGAGTCCTCAGATTCTGGTAGCTGAGGTTTGCATTTTCCATGTATGACTAGTTCACCAGTTTGAAACCTGTTCCATATTTCATCTTGTCAATGATACTCTTGAATATTTCTGCCACTATGGACATTGTGACCACCAAGATTGGTTCAACATCAGCAAAGAGCGAAATTGTATTCCTAAAATAGACCGCACAAACCAGTCCTTCTCCACCTTCTGCACATACAATCCGGGAGACATATTGCCAACCTTCCACCACCCTTGGAAGTGTTCAATGGTGTGATCACATCGTCACAACGTTTCGAAAATGTTATGGGGGTAACAACACCTATCCAAGAAACTTCGTTCGGTACTGATGGTGTATACGGCTGTAGATCCTAATCAATATTTTCTTCAAATCGGAACTATCCGCAGGATCACTCTTCCTCTGAAGATTCACTCGGCTTCTGATTGTTCCTATCCTTAGGGAATAAAGCAGTTCCCTTATCCAACTTAATCCATCGGGCGCAATCCTTAACTCGGTGATTTCCTTTCCTATCGCAGGGCCAAGGGCAACGTAAACACTCACCCGCTACTTTCCTTCTTGAGATCTCGCTGACGTCAATCCCTTCTGTTTTGGTACAATCTTTCCCCTTATCGGTTGCAACATCTTTGGATATCCTCTTGGCTATCCTTAAGGATTGCTTAGTTTTCTTTAACGGGTTAATTCGACCAACCGTCATTCCTTGGGAATTCTTCAAAGCTGCTATCTCTCTCAACCACCTAGACTCTTCTAAAAACTGCTCGGTATGATCGAATCCTTGATTCACCCGTCGATCCTCAGCAAGGTCCCTAGGAGTAGCCGAGACTTCTCGGGGAAGTTGTTCTTGTGATATCGTATTATCTTGGCCCTGGAGTTTATCGATGTGGGAAACCAATCCTTGTTCGAGCCCAATAATCAAGGCTAACCACCACACACAATGCGCCACCAAGATTTGCTGGGTTCTTCTTGCATGAGATATAATACACGCCAAAGCATATATGATAACGTCGTTATCATTCTCAAAAGTTATCGGCATTCAGGCAAGGAATACTTATCAAAGGTGCAGGGCTGCCGCTACACAAAGCTAATAGATTCTAGTTAAAATATAATAGATATAGGTATCATAAAAATGCAATAATAAATACGGATATTTCTCTGCTGGTAGGTAACGTTTTTTCTCTAGCTGTTCGAGCTTCTCTTCTTCATTGCCGGAACAATGTGATCTCTTTATAGTCCCTTGGGCTTGGCTTCATCCAACTGGAACTATGATTCAATCCCTCAAATGATAGCTAGGCATCTTAGCGTCTTATGGCCCGTTGCCCGCGCTTCGACTATCGATAGCCACGCATCCCTTTGGTTATCGTGTTCATGCAATGTGGTTTCAAAGCATTACGCTCCTGATAAGAATCAGGCCATCCATCGCATGATATCATATCGGCTCATAAATCAGGCCATAACTTCAACTTTGACTTGTCGCAACGTCTTGATTGGTAGTTGGAACGCACACCCCCACAGTGATACGTCACTCGTGATATTAATCACTCATAGTCTTACATCAGTCAGAATACGATGGTATGCCAATGTAGATTGTCATGTGCCATAATCAAAAGGCACTTTGCCACTGATTAAACATTACGCATCCAACTCCTCAACTCAATGCCGGATGTCCGTTTTAGGCTTATTGCCACCGCCATAATCCCTCAGTCATATGTGCTTAGGTGTTTGACTTTAACCCGGACGTGCCCTGCATCCAATAGGATTGGAAACCAGAGCGCCCTTTACTTGCACGACTGCCATGTACAACATGTACAACCGCATAGTATCCAAGAATGAATCTGGTTGAAAACATCTTGCTCGGCAGGACTTCAGTCCTCTTGATCTGGCAAGGTGTTGCATCATCAGATCAGCTGCCCCAGCACTTTGCTTCCAATGAATCCGCCAAGTCATAAGCTTTCCCAATCGAGATGTGATTAGTAAGCCCCCGCTAAAGGACATACTGCATGGTATTGAGCACCATTACACTGATAGGAGAGAACCCCTAACAGAAAACCTGTCTCAGCATGTAAGTCAATAAACAGCACATGATTTGCATGGGTCCTATCGATTTTAATCGTTTTGATGGGTTTTCGAACTGTTCCATTGATTTGAATAATATTTTTAACTATTTAATCCCTTGAGACATCGATTATACACAAGCTTGCGCAACTCCTATAACAAAAATTCAGTGTAAACATTCATCAGATTTCTATATATCACTGCAACAATTACTTCAAGCATCGAATGGAATAATTTAAATGAAAAACAAATTGAAAGCATTCAAGTCGTTCGAGTTGCTGCGCGACTACCGCGTGCCATCTGGCTGCGGCGTCAGCGGAAGAAGCTGTACATCCCCTTGGATCACACTTATGCGGATGATATAAGTGGTTCCCACAACGAAAACAGGCTTATGACGGTAGCAACCAGCATGCAAGGGTTGCATCGGAGGATGATGTCACTCCTCGGCAATCACCATACTGGCTGTCTGACATATGCGCCCTGATGCAAATGTCTGAACCAAGGCAAGAAGCCATTCAACGCTTGATTCAGCATCCTCGATGACTAAGGGACACTTCAACCGTGCGGGAATGTGTTCAGCAGTTGACTTAAAGTGCCTATCCGGACTTGTCCCCATCCAGAGATGCACTGTATCATTGCTTGGTGGCTAATGCTTCCTCCACCTTGTGGACCCAGTGGAACAAACCATATGAAGTTGCTGCTTGTCGCATTGAAAAGACATCACCAACAATTGCTACTTCATTGTACCTAATGTATTTTGCATCGTTGAGATGACTGAAATATTGATTGTGATCAGAGTAGTCTGTGAAGTCGGCAAATCTCTTCAAACACCAAGCAATGTGATTCTGTAACTCCCCTTTTTGCATTGCACACCACTTGGCCAAGGCATCAAGGGTCTTGATTGCTGGTCGCAGGTTTTGCATTATTCACTCGATAGGTGCTTTGGTTGGAGGCATTCCATCATTGCGACGTTGTTTTGAAGAGTTTGAATGCATTTCTCAAAACTGAAACACCTCCTTTCAGGCGTGGTTCGCACAAACTAGAAGGTAGCCCGATGACCATTCGATTGTCTGTACGGTTGTTCAAGATACATCATTGCTCTTTCTAGGAGATCAGAGCTTGCAAATTAGAGGTTGCCAAGCAGGCGCATATTGTCAGATAAGTGTTTCAGGAGATGCATCTTCACGAAGTTGATATCCGATTGGTCGACAAGATGTTGTGCAATGTCTGACATGATGTGCATATTTTCTTCAACAACGTGACGACACTTTGGAGCTGCACAATGATTCTCCCAACCGGGGTCACCCTCCCATTCCTCTGGATTGTCCAAAGTAAGCTGCTTTTTCGAGGCTTCCGAGACCATCTTTGTAGATTTACTCGCACAGAATCGACTGAGAACATCCTTGTGATAATCTATCTCTGCCAGAGAATCCTCCATGTACTCAATCTTGGCTTGAGTATGGTACTGGTACTGTGCTATAAGGTGAAAATACACTATGTTCTTGATGCTCAACAGGGCATCTGTGAAGGGTATCCTTTGGCTCGCCAAAGGGTGTAAAATAGTTGCTGCAAAACATGGAAAAATCACGCGCCCGAGTGCTTTCATCTCCTTACCACTTGATTGCATCACCATGCTCAACTGCTTGTTGAATCGTGCAACGCCATGATATGGAGGCATCATCACCCAGAACTGGTGAAATTAGTTGATCATGGAACGTTGTTTGAGGAAGGACATTACCCAGTCCATCACATGCTCAAGCATACCGAGATTGACTTTATGAAGGATATCTGGTACGAAAATAGTCGTCGGGGAGATACATTTCGTATTCCAGAAGACCCATTCTGGGGTTCCAACCGCTCGATCTTCCAGATATTGTCTTACTTCCTATCTCTCCATCTCATCTCCCTGAGTTGCAAGTATCTTCTTTTGCAAGTATAGCCAATAGTCTCTCAATTGCCACGACAATGAATTCCCTTCTCCAAAAGACGATCTCAGTGTGTCGCACCCAGAGAAATGGGGCCACTTGATCTAGTGCAAGTGAATGTTTACCATGGAGTCAGCCGTCGATACAAAGATGACAGGATAACATTGCCGTATCCCTCCATCAGCACACAGCATAAGCTTTCCAGAGTTGAAAAGCGTGTCGAAAGGGCGAAAGATAAGCTTAAAGACCATTCTTTAAACATCCCAATTCTCGATTTGGTGTTCCTTCACAGCAGATGTTTTGCCATGTCATTTACAGTGATATTGCGGAGGAATGGGATGAAGGACAACAAGGATAGTGGCATGATTCGAAGGCTTTGATCTGATCATTGAGACGATGTTTCCGAGTCTCAGATATACTGGCCATTCCTCCTTGTCGCCTCATCAGGTTGAAAGATGTGTCTGCTGTGACCTGCCGAATACAGGGACAATTGTAGCTCCAAGCGGCCGCCGTAGGTTTTGAAGCAGTCATAATCATCGTAGCTATGACAAAATTGAACTCATGTACCTGTTCATTCCACCACCAGTTGCTTGATTTCACCTCTGAGTAGATACATTCCTCAGCATCATTGAATTCCTTTGTTGGAGCATGAGACATACATTCCCTGAACGCAGGCTGTTGCATGAAAAACTCAATGCATTCGACAAGATTGCAGTAAGAGAAATGTGTGAAATCATCGTCGCAATAGTTATTTGGATAGGCCAAACGATTATAAAAACTTTGCCAGATTTCAAAAGTTGATGCCAATTGCATAGGACATTTTGTTGAACCTGTTGAATAGAGTGTGCAATGAAGTGAAGTTTTTGACGGTTGCCATGGTAGGGTTCTTTAACAGCTCGTTGATGGCAGATCTGCTCAGGATGTGCTACAGGCACAAGTATGCTAGTCGATACTCCTCCCCGGAAGACAATGGTGATCATAGATCTATTTCATCATCGAAGATATTGAGATACTCATTACTAATATGCTTGCCCGCTAGACGGTTGTCGAAGTATGGAGCACCATAAATACGTTTCCGAACAGGACGTTGCTCTGGATCGATACAACCCTCACATGACCCTTCTACACCCATCGCCTGATTTATGGTTGTAACTGTTTGGTAAGTTCGTACCATACATGAATCGTGCATTATCCTGGGATACCAACCCAGCAATGTCACAGCTCGGTACAAGAACTAGAGCAAAGACACATGAGTGAGGTATGACTGCAGAGCATGCTTTCAGTTGTCTTTCTGCTGAACTTTAGCATTCAGTCAACAAATCAGGGCGCTTAGTTGATGCTAAGCAGATTGTTTTGTAGCAGAATTGCAGCCAAGATGATGTCACCGGATCAAGATAACCACTCCAAGCCCATATATATATTCGCCTTGCCTGCCCACCTTACTGACAAACTCCAGAACCTTCAACACACACTCCTCACCTCTACTACCACATCACATCACCCTTCATGATATATTCAACACTCCTGATGCTTGTTCAGATTGACGAGTATTTGATGTCCACCACTCAATTATTGACCACCGTTGAGCACCTAAAATGTAGTATGATGCCTTTTGGTTGCGGAAATCAGTTGTTGCAGATGCTAATCCAATCCTTACGCCGACTCTACAAGTCTGCGTCTGGGCCAATAACCCAGGTGTAGGAGTCAGCCAATGAGCTGCAGAAACAATGGGGATTTCGCAGGAGAAGGGTGGCTTGACAACACAATGGAAAGATTATACTGTGAGGCAGCGAGTTTGGGAGATTGCCCAGTCCATGAGCATCCACAACAAGCAAGGTGCCGGCTCCGAGCAGTGGCATATCCTAATCGATCATTGGATTACTTGAATCAGTAATCTGGTGTCTAACGGGCCACTTTGGAAACATTACATGGCAGACAATACTGTCCTCGATAATCTGAAACTCAGGGCAGCACTGCACGACTTCGCGGAGGTTGGCAATCACTGAAGGAAGACTAGGAGCGACGAAACCCCAACTCAGATGAAGAAATTCGTGCACATTGGGATGTATTTCATCGCCATGCTGCATCTTTGGCTCATCCTGATGATATGTCGATACAGATGACAACGAGGAAGAAACCTCGGGTCACCTGTCTTCGCAGATAATGGCACGTTGCGACTTCTCAACAGATTTCCAGGTTGAGCTGCTTAGCTTTACCATTCCCTAGGTGGATCCCGACATTGCTGGGAAGAGGGTGGGTGAAAACAATACTCAGCAATTCTCATGGCACTGGCCTGGGGATGATGAATCGATACATCTGATGTTGACATCAGTTGTCCATACGACCATTTCGTCAATTGTGATTGCTGCCATTGGCGGCCTGCCAGACCCATGCAGGAAAATCCGAGCGCTTTGGGGCGGCCAGGAGGAGCCTACTGGAGATGGTGGTCCACACGCCTGTAATGATACCCTAATCTTGGATATCAGTCCTGCTGCCAGATGTGTAATGGCAGGGATCAAATTCATCAACCCAACAATATTTTGGTTGCTTTATCATGGCCAACAAGCCAAAGGCACATCTGGTGCCCAGACGCTTATGCGTGGAGGCCGCAGCTACGATCCTCTGGATGTCATCCTGCCTCCTCCAGCGCAGTATATAATTGATGATATCGGGGAGGAATCGGATGATGATGCCAATACGCACTGCCCAAATTCAATGAGCTTCCCCACTACGAAATCCAACTTCCAAAAGTTCTAATGCAATCTTCAAAGGACAATTATCTTATAACAGTATTACCGTAGAGTCATTCAAAACCGTGCTCTTAGTCTCTTTGCGGATTACGAGCCATGCCTTGTTGCTGATGATGATATGGCCTGGCAACATGAGCACATTCACATTGTCAATCCTCCTGCTGCAGGCTGTTTCACGAATAGAAGGCATATAAGTGGCCACCCAGCTGCAAATTAGTCGTTGTGAGGATGGAATGCATTGCCTAGCATGTTGTTCAAATATTGGCGTTGTGGCCGGGTATTTTTCTGGCACTTTGGAGGGTGGACAGATGTGTGATAATTTGGAGTTTTTTGGTGACGTTTTGGGTCTTGTTTTGGTGTTTTGTTTATTTTGTTATAACATCAGTCATATTCATGCATGAAGGGCTGGGTTGAGAGTTCACAATGTTGCGATTAATTGTTGAGAGCTGTCTTTTGGCGAAAGGAATTGTGGCAGTGACACAACTCCATGAATGGCTATCTTGTAATTGGCTGTTCAGTATCCTGTCGCAGCGGAATTTAACCCGAATGATGAGTGAAATGCAAATGCTTTTAGCTTGTTGCGATACTGATTTTCATCAAATGAAGCCAATCAACTACCCTACGGCATGCTGGACATCTGCCATTGTTAGTTCCGAGTTCCTGTCAATTGAAGGATTTGGAAGTGTGGGTGGCGGGAGAAGCCATGATTCTAGATTCATTGACAGAATAAAAAGACGCAACACGACGATGCTTTTAATCATATCAATGCTTTCTTTCTTCTACACCAAGCTTCAATTAGTTTAATATAGATTCATTCACATTTCCTTTAGTCACTCCTGTAGTTGTTCCATGTTATTCACTCGCAGCCTTTTTGAATCATGACACGAAGGTGCCACACTTCATTCCCTGATCTCAGTCCTGCCAGCGCCAGGAGAAGCAGACGATCTTTCCTTGATGAGGATTGTGATGACATTCTGAGGATGACACCTGTCAATTTCGATGATCTTCGAGATGACAATTCAGAATCCCATGATGAGCCTCTTTAGTGACCATCCAAAAAAGCAATAGGCAAACAGCCCTTAAAGGATTCCTTCACGTCAACGCTTGCAAAACAAGTCACGGAAACTCAATCAGCTGCTACAACAGTATGATCCCCACATCCTGAGCTTTGGGAGGTCTATATTGTCTTGTTGGAGGAGAATGAAGGCGAGCCTGCGCCGCTGGCATCGAAGATTGTATTCGAGTAAGCATTTAAATCATTGTTTCCGCCTGATAATGTTGATTGTTACATGAGGAAGGATTCAAACAAAGCTGTTGAGCAATTGGTTGCATGGCAAGCTGCAAATCCGTGGCAACATGAGCCCATTGTTGACAACGTGACATGCCTCATCGTCGGCGCAGAATGCAAAGCCTCAACAACTCCTTCAGGCATTCCCGCTATGGTCATGGCATGAGTAAAGCCTATATCAATCAATTATGCGATGTTTGTGAATCCCTTTGCCACGAATGAGGCGAAGACTGCCGAGATTCATAGTTGGTGGTCTGAGGACATAGCCAGGATTGATTCCGCCCAGCGAAACTCAGACCCTCCACAGGCCAACGTGTGACTGGTGAATAAATCATCTAAACGATTGTTTTCATCTCTGACGTTGTGCAGCAGGTTCTCGGAAGGATTAATTGCTCCCGTGCAGCCAGGCTTTACAGCTGCATGACTTCAATCAACTCTATTTCCAGAGTTCGAACAAAGTCGCCTACAGAGATCCTGAAAATGGTAGCCTGGGTATTGGCCAAGGACAGGTTTACATGCCCCACAAACGTTTGTGAGGTAAGTTCAATGTTCCCTTCTAGTTCAATCGTTGTCTTGACAATCAATTCAGGAGTGCATCATTCGATTTGCAGCGACTGAAATTGTTGATCTTGTTCACTGGATATACTTCCATGGCATACGACAAATGGGAATGAATGATAGATCATTGACTGATAAATTCAACCCCACATTCATCGCCCTCACTGTGACCTACATCTACTATTGTCTGTCAGCCTGGAAGACTTGCAAGATTAGGGTCCCACCAGAGTTGGGTCCAGGAGGCGGAGCACAACATAAGTGTAATAAAAGAAACGTTAATCATGCAGTTATTAAGGCCTGCACAGATCCATGTCATCATCTCAACACGGATTTTTGTTCTTCCTCGCCACATGTTCAAGCCAAAAAGATAGACATTATCCGCACCATCATTCGCTGAGGGATCCACAGATCTGGTATGGACCCAGCGATGGCACAACCTCGTAATGATCAAGGCAGGATTGATGAGGACTTTCTTGATTAAGTCCCGGAGAAGCTGATAGAGCAGACCAACCAATCTTTCAACCAGCTCAGCAGCTGTGCTGGTGCTACTGAAGCTAGCATGTAATTCTCAGCTGTTCTGCCTATGGACGAGTGTGCCATCGCCAGCAGCAGCCAGCCCGTCCCTTGCAGCAACAGCAACTGCAACAGCAACTGCAACAGCAACGGCATCACCAACATCACCAGCATTGAGAATACGGTATCGGTCGATGGAAGTACGAGTCTTGATGGTGCGAGGTTGCTTGGCAGTTATGAATTGTATCAGAGATCGGGTTTAGGATTTCCTTTGTGTGATATTTGATTCTAGGTTTCGTCGATATATCTTAATGGTAGCAAATGTAATGGAAGTGATTGTTTACTGAAGTCTAATCCCAAACCCGTGAAATCATAATCACGATGATGCATAACTCTCCGGTAATGGTTGATCAACTGCAAGTTACTAAACGATCTTGTATCAACAAATTACATATCCTTAACCACTTCTGCATTGTAACTATCATTGGTCAAATTCAGCCATGTGGGTCCTTGAAAACAAGAACTACATACTTCATTAAATGTACAGAGCGAGTACTATCATCATAGCCAGGACAAATCAAATTTGGCGAGGTAGTTGTATGCAGAGAGAGTATTGTTGATAGTTCCAAAGGAAATGTGAACCATTGTTCAAGTGCTCATTGTCTCAATCGCAAAAGTGGGTACCCTATTGGTGACACTTGATAATACCATTGCAACAACCCAACGAACACTCTGGAAGGTTGAAGCAATGCGACATTCCTGGGAATCCTTGATTTGATTTTTTTAAATTTGTGGGTACAATACACTAAATCAATTTAATGAAGGAAATGTAGTTTTTGCTAATGAAGGGCTGAAGTAAACGCTGGGTGCCCCTGAGGTGGAGTTGCCTGGATCTCGATGAGGTGGCGGGACTCTCAATTCGGTCTCTGCAATGGATACCACGCCCATTCTTCACTGATACTTCCAGGACAGTCATTCTGCCCCATACTCACCCCCTGATCAGGGGTATTCCTGAACAAATTTGACTGTGGCAAACCCATAACAACCTTCGCAGTCAGCAATTCGCAAAGCTTATCAGTGGCCACTGATGTCAATGTCGTGCTAAGACCCATTGTATCTCCAACTATCACTCTTGGCATATATGAATCCAATACGTATTGCCTTAGAGTGAACCATATTGCCAAAACCTGGAGTGACAGACACTCAGTTCCGGGCACAGCTGAAATTGAATACTTGATGCCAGGGACTATGTCACCTTTCGATTGGCGAATTTGTTGAGCATTAAGCAGCCTGACTACCTCATCAAGAGACTGATGTCAAATCTCGTCGTGGAGTGTGTTGAACACCGTATTTAATACCTAACTGCTATTTTCTGGAACGATGACCTCCTCACCATCCTTTACTTGCTCCTGATCCTCCCTTCCACCATTATGTGGTGCATGTTCATCCTTAATGATCTCTTTCAGTTGTTCCAACTTAAGCTGGGCAGATGGGCTCATATGCCGATGCTCCAGATGTTCATCGTATAGTTAGGTATCTAACCGAACAGCAACCATTGAAAAGAATATCAATCAATGGAACACGGTCAATGCGATTCTTTCAGTTTCAACTGACATCACCACACGCTTCAGTCTCTAGCCCACCAGCCTTCTCTTTGTTCCCCCATCCACCCTCTTGAGAACAATTCAAAGTCTATGTATAGTGATTAGCATTTGCACACATCTAGCCTCAACACAGCTAGCAGGGATTACCTTTGATGGTCTTATCACGTGCTTGGCAATCCTCTTCCCTTCTGTACAGTACCTCTCTAACAAAAACATTCTTAGATTAAATCCAAATTCCCACTTAAAACCAACTGAAAGGCAATATTTGCATGAAATCTGGCCATATATGGGGTCATTCATCATTTGCATGTGTATATAGTCCCATATACTGGTAGTTGATTTTGGCCTGCTCCAAGGTGCACTTGAACATTGATGTTAGAATATATGGCTCTTTCCACGCTCCGGTTTTGTGAAGAAATCAATTAGCACCTCCCAGTGAGTCACATCTGTATTCAAGGCTTGGAGTTGTTATGAGGATTTAACGATGTTGTTGCCATTTGACACTGAGTGAATCACAACCCTGAAAGTCCTACTTGGCAACCCTGGGATGGTGGGTCTCGCATTCGGGCCTGGATGTTCTCCCAAATCCGTCGCTGGTTGCATATTGCCTTCAGGTCTCATTTTCTTCGACGGCTATGTTTTCTGTTTACATTTGATTTGACACGTCTCAACCCAGTGTTGCCATAGCCCTTAAGCATCATCGAAATGATCCAACAGCAACCATTTCTCACATGTTGCGAATGAAACAGCATCCGCTGTCTCGCAGTGCACGGGTTCTTCTCCAAGCTGTATGAAATGACTCTGCTGTCACGTGGGTTTTTAATCCCATCAATCAATACAACGATTATCGAATTAAGTACAGCCGCCTATCGAAATAAGTTCCTTCGTTGCTCCTCCTATCTTAAGCCTCAACCTCTTCCACTGAACCTTCCAAGAGCAACCAAGTCCGATCGCTCCCAGCTTTTACTTCATAGTACTAATTCGAAGAGTTGATTTCTCCCTGGTTGTACCACTCTTCGGAAATCTCCTCGAAAGGTAGCAACCGGGTAGACAAAATCCTGTGCACCTTGTAGCCAATACCGTTGTAGTGAAGGAAACGTGCTACCGCTGCGGAGATGTGGGTCAAACGTTGATCATCCAACTGCAAAATGATATTGCCTAAGTGTTGGACGTTTTTCTGGATTGCGTATTGAGTTTGTGTCCACTGTTGATCACACATAAAGCGCTTGGTCATGGCGGTGGATAAGAGAAGTAATTTTGCTTAAAGTTTAAGATATGATTCTTAATAATATTTTAAGATCGTCTTCGGTGCTTCTGTGTTGACTGTGGATAGCTGCTTGTGCTTGTCCTTCTCATTGCCGTAGCAATGCTGAATCTTTATAGCCAACGTCCCAGGTCTTGTGTCACCATACCTGGTTGCGATGATTACGCCACTCATGATAGTGTTATTGTGGACATACCCTTCAAGTTGCCCGGTGATAACTGCCACGCTGCCCATTGGTTATGATGTACATGCAATGTGGTTTCAAAGCGTTATGCTCCTGATAAGCATCAGGCCATCCATCATGTGATATCATGTCAGCCAATGCATCAGACAGACTTGAATTTAGACATCTTGCAATCGTGCGAGCCGGTAGTTGGAACATCTACCACTCAAAATTGATAATGCTTATTGCGAATTAATACCCTCAACATTAGGTAATTAATTCATGCGTCATAGATTTAATTCGTAACCAACCAATACTATGCCAACCTAGAACGTAAACATGTCAGCTTGAATTGGATACAAGATTACATTGCGATCTATACTCCTCAATTCAATTAGCAGTGCTCCCTTTAGGCAAACGCCAACGGCATTATGCCCTCAGTTTAGTCATGCTAAGGTCGAGACTATTCTCCTGGCCTGAATGTTCCTTACTTGATCCTAGCCCGTTACAAGATATGAGTAAGGAGTTCGCTTAATTGCATATTGACTAACAACTGCCGCTTCTGATAACCATGGTTGTCCCACTAGCCTCAGGATGATCAATCATGATGAGAACTCCTAGCACTGCCGATGATTTCTCATTCCAGTGAGGCTTGGTAGTTGCGACGAGTCGCCAAATCCTGATTTGCTCGTACATCACCCGACCAGTATGAACTCCCGCTAAACAGTATACTACTGGCCAACTTGTAGAATCATGATCAGGTGTTATGCATGTCACAACACTTGGTATGACAAGTAATCATCTGATTAACTACTAAGGACCATTATTGCTGCTAAAGGACAACCCCTAACAACACCCCCTTCTCTAGGACCGGTGACCTCAATGGTGCTCCGTCGCAACAAGTAAACAAAATAAATGATACCACTCAACCCCCAAAACCAAATCAAAACAACCAAACATTCTGACAAAGTGAATTTTAAATCAAAAAATCATTTTTGTTTCCTCCTTGCTTTGTTCACCTTTCTTGAACTTAATCTTCCATCCCTTTCTACCATCAGATTACTTTTGTAATATTCCTCCAGTAACTTCGGGTCACTTTCTACCACATGTTGATATGTTTCCCACGTATTACCTTCATGTGAATGATCCTTCCACGGTACTAAGTAGACATGTTGCTTCACGTTTCCATTCTCAGGTCAGTAAGCGATTGTAGATTCCATTGCCCAATCTACTCAGTCGGCTTCCATCTCGATTCTCTCTGTTTTCCGGTCAGTTCCTTTGTAGCATTCCAACATGTCGATATTGAAAACTGGATGGACTTTACACAAGTCCGGTAACAATAACTTGCATTAACAAAGATTGCTTCTTACAGATATTACTTCGAAAGGTCCTAACATCTCATCTTCCAATTTCCTGCATCGATGATTGGCTTGAAAGTTTCGTCCATTTAGCATTACCAACTCACCCATTTTAATCGGCTCAATGGGGTTTCTCTTCTTGACCTAGTTTTTGCGCGTAGCTTCCTTTGACTCTCCGAGTCTTACCTTTAGCTTCTCGTGTATGTCATTCATATAGTGGCCATATCATTCTGACGCTGGGTTGCTGAATTCTACTTCAGTTAGGCAATTAGTGCGTGGGCCAAGTCTGTAATTCGTGTAAAATGGTGATATCTTTGTTGACGAATGCTTTGAGTCATTATAAGCATACTCTGCCATTGCTAGCATAGATGCCCAATCATTCTGCTCATAGTTGCATTTTGAGAGTAAGAATGATTCGATATCCTGCTTTATTCCATTAGTTTGACCATCCGTTTGTGGGTGAAACACTGTTGTCAGGCTACGTTTATTTCCCAGATAATTCTATTGGTCCGTAAAAAAGTGCCCTGTCAACGCAGCGTCCTTATGCGAAACAACGTTCACAAGGAATCTGTGATATTTCCAAATGTTCTCTAGATCTGCTCTAGCTACTGTTGGAGAATCCTTCGTCTTTATCGGAATGAAATGAGCCATTTTAGTAAATCGATCAACCACGACTAACACCATAGTGGCTCCTTCTGACTCTGGTAAATCGGTTATCTAGTCGGCACTGATATGTGTCCATGGTCTAAAGGCTAATTCTAGTAGGTGTAGTAACCCATGCTTTGCGTGTCTTGGGCTCTTTGTCCATTGGCAAAAATCGCATTCGTTAGAGTACTTCTGTATGTCCCGCTCCATGTTTGTCCAGTAGACCGTTCGAGTTATTAATTGCAGAGTTCTTTCTCTTCCAAAGTGTGCTGCCACTTGTGAGTCATGTTCCAAGTTAATTATTCTTTGTCGTAATCCTTCTGGAACATAAAACCTATTTTTCCAGCATAGTATATCATCTCCAATTGTATACTCTTTATTGACATTCCCTTCTGTCGATACCTTGTTGCATATTTCCTGATACTTATCATCAATCAGGGCTTTTTCTTTTGTTCTTTCTTTGGTCTCTGGTAATGGTAACTCTATTTCCAATGCTGAGATCTGAGTCATATCGTAATGTTGTTCGTCATCTATTTGCATAGCTCCAACTTCTAACCATTGTTCTTTCTGTAACATCATCCTGGGTGTAGCTGAAGTTGTTCCCTCATCTTTAGAGGTGAACTCTGGGTACCTTGACAATATGTCTGCTTTAGCATTTAAGGTTCCCTTCCGGTAGAATAGGTCAAATTGAAACTGTTGGAGTTCCTCTGCCCACCTTGCTTCATGACGATTTAATAGGACTGCTGACCTAAACTAAGTCAAATTTTTGTGATCTGAATAAACGATTGTTTTATGAGTTGATCCTTGAACACAACATCTCCATTTCTTCAGAGACCATACAACTGCGAGCATTTGGTTGTCATATACATCGTGGTTCAGCTCGGCTGGATCAAGCTTTCTTGACATGAAGCAAATCGGATAGATCTTTCTATCCTGAAATTTCGGGGATACGACGCCAGCTATAGCACAGTCTGAAACATATCTTTCCATCAATGCTGGTCTTTCCAGGTCGTAGTGCCGCAATATTGGCATCTTCCCCGAGGCAAATATTATCGTTATCTTTAGAAATTCTGCTTCTTCTGATTCCCCCCATTTGAATTCACTATCTTGTCGTAATAGGTCTGTAATAGGTGATACATTTCCTGAGACATTGTGTATAAACCTTCGATAGAAATTCCAAAGCTCTAGTAATTGCTGCACTTCCTCTTGTGAAGTTGGGCAGGGTCAATTTAATATAGCTTTTGCTTTTTCTGGGTACATCCTGAACTCCATTCCGCTGACAATAAATCGTGGAAATGTTGTTACATTTTGGTCGAAAACACATTTATCGATTTTGAGGAACATGGTATTGTGCATTAACAATGGGAAAACATTCGAGACCTGTCGTCAATAGTTATCCAATGATCCTTTCGTGGCTATTAATATATTATTTATATAAACCACTACTACCATCCCGTCATCTTCATCAATGTGAACTTTGGTGTCGATAACCAACTCAATACCAAGTGACTGTCATAATATCCTGTTAACTTCCCGTTGAATAGTTGCAGGTACATTTGTTAAACCCAGAGCAATAACTAGATATTGATAAAGTCCGAAATTTGTACGAAAGGCGGTAAACCTTTCATGTCCTAGAGCCATTCTTATCAAATGAAAACCAGATTCCATATCAATTTTCATGACAAAATTGGCTCCGGCTAAATGATTTTGTAGTTCTACGATGATTGGCAATGGAGTTCTATCCTCTTTCATATATACATTTAGATGACGCCAATCCACACATAATCGGATTCCTTGACCGTTCGGTTCGGGTAAGAATAGAACAGGGCTTCCCACCATACCACTTGAGGGATGGATCTTTCCTTCCTTAATCATTTTATTGAGGTATAGAATTAACAATCGCTCCTCTTCTGATGATAATTGATATATAGGTCCCAACTGTAGCCTCTGTTTGTGACTCATCAACTCAATTCTATGGTCACAACCTTTATTATCCGGTAATTTCTCTGCTTCATTGGGGTCAAAAAGCAGTTACAACTCATGATCATAACTTTGTAACTTCTGAGCTATCGTAGGATTACTCATAGAGATTGCTCCAATAAGGATAGGTTAATCGTCTAATGAAACCCTTTTATCGTAACTTATTGAATATTCTGGGTGTATTTTCCCATGTCCATAACAGGTCGATGTACGATCGGGTAAATGTAAATGACTAGTGGTTGTTCCTCTAGCCCGATGCTTGTCCAAGTACCAAGCCGGCATTAAGGGGTTATAATCTCCTGAAGTGTTCATTACTTCAGAAGCATGATCGTTTTCATCGAAGGATGGATGATTTCCGAAAGATAATCCCAATGGTACTGTACACAGTCCTTTGGTTTCAATCTCTTTTCCAGATACATCTGCTGATTTAACTTTCTTCGACCTTTTACCCACAGGAATTACCAATGCTTTTGCTGCTTCTGGTGATATGACGAAAGAAGTGCTTGCTAAATCTAGCATGCATCATATTGGAAAGTACTTCTTATCAAGATCAATGAAAAACCAGTATCTGAGGCGACTTCTGATTTTTGTTGAGGAGACTTTCCTCATGTTTTTCTTGAAAAGCAGGTTGGTAGTAGACACAGTCCGAGGATTTATTTGGTTTCGTGATATCCCTTGGGGGGTTATCTGAGGCTTTGCATTTCAACATCGCAATTCTTTCAACAATAGTGTTACCACACCGGGTTGAATTGTCAGGTAAGATCATGTATATTCGTATGAGTAATACTGATTATATCATATTCCCTTACTCGCCAGCAGTTTCGACCTTCAGGTCATCCTCAGAGAAAAAGTTAATAAAAGGAAAGAAAAGGTGTTTCTGTTGTAGATAGGTATGTTAAAACATGAATTTTCGACCTTCAGCTTACTGTGGCTGTTTTTATTAATCTGAATCTGAATCTGGATCCCACCAAGTCTGACTTTCCTGTTCCTCCTGTTGCTCATATTCCGAATTATCGAGAACTTCCTCATGCTCGGATTCTTCTCCAGATTCTCTACTTTCATCGTCTGTATCCGTCTCATCATCCTCCCTTTCAGATTCATCGGAAGAACTAGACTCTACCAACAATTCCATCCCAGCTATCTTGATTTTCTGATATTCTTTGGCCTTGGGATAGCTGGCTGTTCCTTTATGCGGTTTGATCGATCGTATGCATTCCGTAACTCGATGGTTTCCCTTTCAGTCAGAGGGCCATGCACATATACGGCAATCATTCGCCGATTTTCTGCGTTCCAACTCAGAAGTATCAATGCCTTCAGTCTTACTTCCGTAATCATTTGAGAATCTGGTCTGGTGTTCAGACCACCCTTTGAACTTTCCGTCGGAATTTCTTGACTTCTGTTCTTTTCAATAGTTTCGATACGAAGATTGACTGTCCTGGTATCAGGATTTTCTCTCAGAATGGGTCTGATGCTTATCAGATTTTATATTCAATGAAGCTTCAAGTCCTAAATTCTTCTTGGCTTCGTACCATTAGTCCGCTGTTCTCCCGGCATTGGTGATTATGCGAATAAGCTCAGGATCAGTCTTCCCGGTAAGATCAATCGTATGCATTTGTTCCAAAATGATATGCAGTAGCCCTTGCAGAATTAGCTTCTCAAATGCTGCACCCGTAACCAAAGCCTTCCCATCATGCATTTGGATGTGAGTGAACTTGTCCTGTATACAACCATTGTATCGAACATTCTCGACGTCTACATAGGTTTTGTCCTTATCATCTCTATCCTCGAAGGGTAGTTTCGATGCACTCACATGCGCAGTCATTGGTTTACGGTGTGCTCCGGACAAGGTTCCTTCAAGCCATTGACTATGCCAGGCCATGGCATATTCATCCATTGGAGACCCTATCCAATTGATGGTTCTTTCATCTTTCGGGAAATTTTCAGGTTGATCCTCGATTTAAACCTGTACTAATACCCACGAAATGTCGAAATCTTCTCCCGGTTTCCCTCCGAATTTAGTAGGTTCCTTAATTTCAATTCGTTTGGCAAATTCCAATTCTTTGATCCGCCTTTGCGTCCAAGTCACTCTTCTTCCTCCTTGTCCACCATTATCTGATGGCAGTGGATCTGGAGGTGGGGGAGGTCCTCCTCCTGGATTGCCGTTTCCTCCTCCGGCTGCACCATTGCCATCTCCTGCTCCAGCATTTACGTCTCCAGCTCCGGCATTGACATTGCCTCCTCTGGCATTTCCATCTCCTGCTCCGGCATTACTGCCAGCTCCTCTTTCAATTCCGAACCAAGCGGATGCACTATCAGTGTCTCTCAAACTTGATACAGATTTTTTGTAGAGGGCTTGTGTTCGTGGCAGGTGAACATTGCCGAACTGTTGCTGAGTTCCCGAAGGTCCCGGAGCTGCTGTGGTACAAAATTCATATAGTGCAGACTCGGAAAACATATAGCCCTCCATGGCTGTAGTCAATGCTGTATTGATTTCTTAGACTTGCACTATTTGTTCTTCCATAGTTTGTGCATGTTGACATAACTCTCATTTTGAAGGAATATTTTTCAGTGAGGTGGTAATGGCTGCCATAGTATTATTCACTTTGTTGATTGTTTTTGTCAAGATTTCCATTGTTTTCTGAATGGATTATATCGAATTTTTCAGTGCCAACATTTGCAAAGTATTATCCGTACTTGTTTTGCTTTGCGCTTCCAATTCTTGGTGTATCCCCCCGAACAAATTTGTAGCCTTGCTGACTATTTGATTGTCTTGATTCTGCAGTATATGAATTCCTGATTGAACTTCTTCCAATACTGCTTGTTGTAATTGCATCATCTATCCTACTCTAGATACATTGGAGTAGATTCTGACTTTCTCCGTTTGTAATCTGCTTTCCATGATTCAGATACGATATTTAACAGAATGGAATTCATTGTCAAGCACTTCTTTTTGTTCATTACATACCTGTATGGCATGTATGACTTGCTGAGTGAGTTCCGACAACTGCTCCTGAACTAAGTCCAGATTTTTTTTCGGACATCTCTAGTTCGCCCTGCCCACTAATTGCTTCTTCCGGTTCTTCTTGCTGTCGTATTAGCAAGTAGTCCCTTCGGGCCGCCTCGATTCATGTTTGGTACTCTTGGCACGATTCGATGATAACATTTGCTGATGGGGACCGAGGATTCCCTGTCCCGGAGCTGCTGGGTGCTAGTGCCCGGCCATTGAACATCAACTTCCTGCTGGGTGTTGCCAACCTTGCTTGACAGGAATTGGTTCCAGTCAGCCTCGACACCTAACTCGTCCCTATGTGGGCAATCGTGTGTTGGACAGTAGTCCACAAAATATTGTCTGAGCACGAAAGAATTTCTCGTAATTACTTATCCAACATACTTGTATGTGTAACACTCTGACAGAATGCCGCACTTGAGGCAATATTTAGAGAGGTAAGCTCGTGTAGCTGTCCTAATCTGGCACTGGATGCAAAAAAATTTCCCGTATGCAGTGCTTTCGACAATATTTTTGTCATTGATATATGCCACTAAAGTGATCCTTGCAGTCGTTGCAGTCGTTTTGGCTTATTTAGGTATTTCTGAGCTGATATTGTGTTTCCACTTCCAGATAGTAGCGTAGAGTACTTAAAATACTAAACTATTACGGGGGTTCTTAATCCCAATATTCACTACAACATTAGGTGAATTAAGTACAGCCGCCTATCGAAATAAACTCTTTCTCTCTGTGTCTTATCCTAAGACTCAACCTCTTGGCATTAACCTTCCAAGCACAACCAAATCCAATCGCTCCCAGCAATCACTTCCTAGTTCTAATCCAATGAGTAGATGTCTCCGTCGTGGAACCACTCTTCCGAAAACTCTTCGAATGGTAGTAACCCGGTAGATAAGACCCTGTGCACCAGGAAGCGGATACTGTTGTAGTGCGCAACACGTGCTACCACTGCAGAGATGTGGGTTAAACTTTGATCGTTCAACTGCGAAATGAGATCGCCCAAGAGTTTGACGTTCTTCAGGATTGCTGATAGAGATTGTTTCAACTGTTGACCACACATATAGGGCTTGGTCACGGATGTGGATAATATAAGTAATTTTGCTTAAAGTTTAAGATAGAATTCTTAATAATATTGTAAGATCGTCTTCAGTGCTTCTGTGTTCACTGTGGATAGCTGCTTGTGCTTGTCCTTCTCATTGCTGTAGCAATGCCGACACTTTATAGCCAACGTCCCAGGTCTTGTGTCCCCAGACCTGGTTGCTATGATTACGCCTCTCATAATAGCATCATCACCGACACACCCTACCAGCTGCCAGGTGATAACTGCCACCCTTCCCATAGGTTATCATGTACATGCAATGTGGTTTCAAAGCGTTATGCTCCTGATAAGAATCAGGCCATCTATCGCATGATATCATGTCAGCCAACGCATCAGACAGACTTGAACTTAGACATCTTGCTATCGTGTGAGCCGGTAGTTGGAACATCTTCCATTCAAAATTGATACTGCTTATGGCGAATTATTTCCCTCAACATAAGGTAATTACTTCATGCGTGATAGATTTAATTGGCGACCAACTGATACTATGCCAATGTTGAAAGTAGACACATAAGCTTGATTCGGACACGAGATTACATTGCGATCCATACTACTCAAGCCAATGAGGAGTGCTCGCTTTAGGCAAGTGCCAACATCATTATTCCCTCAGTTAAGTCATGCCAAGGTCGAGACTATTCTCCTGACCGGAATATTCCTTACTTGATCCTAGCCTGTTACAGGATAGTAGTAAAGAGTTTTCTTAATTGCACATTCACTATCGACTGCCGTGCATGATAACCATGCTTGTCCCGCTAGTCTCAGGAAGATGAATGATGATGAGAACTACTAGTACTGGTGATTATTTCTCATTCCAGTGAGGCTTGGTAGTTGCGACGAGTCGCCAAATCCTGATTTGCTCGTACATCACGCGACTAGTATGAGCTCCCGCTCCAGAGCATACTACTGGCCAAGTTGTAGAATCATGATTAGGTGTTATGCATGTCGCAACACTAGGTGTAACAAGTAATCATCTTGATAACTACTAAGTACCAGTATCGCTGCTAAAGGACGACCCCTCACATCTGCCTCCAGATAATTGACCGATGTTTGATTTCTAGATATCCTGCCACCTGTACTGTATTCCTCTTGCTGAACACACTGTAGATGGCATGACTCATCGTTTTGCCAAATTGCTTCAAGGAGAATCCAGTTCCCTTCTTGCAACTTGGGGGTTTGCCCACTGCACAGCCCGAGTCGAATGAATCATTACTCTGATCATCTGCAACATACTGGCTGTAGGAAGTCTCTGGCAATGGCGGCCAGTCCGCAATCCCTGTGTCTTTGGCTTTTCATGAAAACATTGCCAGATGGATTAGTTATGTTGGGAAGCTAATTGGGGGTCTCACAGGTGCGCCAGAAGGAGCTCTGTGAGGGGGAGTTGATCAGGATGATGATGGCCAATGGACTGGATTGTTTCCTGGCGTTCCAGAAAGCAATTTCGGCCCACCTGGCGATGTTGGCCCGTGTCTTGGGAACTGCTCAGAGGGGATCATTCAAGATCTGCCATAACCACCTCCGTGGAGGTCATTTCTTTCCCACTGTGGCCCATAACATGGAAATTTCTGGCTCGCGCTGGTGGTTGGATGCAAACTGTTGTATGTCAAATTGAATGGACCATGGTGATGAAACTGAGGAGCAACTGAAAATTACTGCTGTGAACCAAATAAACTATACGCCTGTGGCAGAAAATATTGATTGGTGTGTTTCTCAAGTCGACTGTCATTGCCAGTGGCTGTTCCTCAACTATCTACCGATGAACCCGAATTGTCATCTAAGTGTTGTTCCAGGCGAAGTAGACAACCCAGTGGGGGCATGTTTGCTGTCATCGGTCAATATCTATTCGTCCACATGCTGTGTGAATACTGATGGTGGTAAACAGCAATAGATACACGATTTGATGTAGGAAAGTTGTAGTACATGTGACTATATTGCAGGTAGCTGTGGCCGTTGGCTGAGTGAAGGGTTTCTTATATCCCAAAGTGTTCCAACCAACAGTGGTGTTGCACTACACCTTTGATCCATGATGCCAACCTGGCTGAGAAAAAGAAACCTTAATCATAAACATCCCGCATTTATTTGGTATATGCTTGAATTTATATCCTAGGATATTGGTTTCATGGTCACATTGGTATGCTTCCAGGACATCAAAGGTTATAGGAGGGTTATGATATAATATCTCCAGGAACCCGACAAGAACTATGTCCAGCAGGAACGATAGCATGACTAGGGATATTACATATAAATTTTGCATGTATGACCACGTAAGCTCATTCCAGAGGAGGCCTGTTAGTCGAGCAGCAACAGTGAGTGCATCCTATTGACCTCCTTGCCTAAATATAGTTGTTGTGGTCAGGATCCACACTCCAGTGTAGGATCGTTACTGAAGTAATCATGCTTCCAGCCTCTCAGTTCTTGATGATCATTGCTCTGCCATACAGCTAGTTCGGACGCTCACCAACTCATTGAATTGAGATGGCATGCCTCTATTATCAGCTGGTCGGAGTCCCAAACTTGCCTATATCTCACAATGCCCAAATAATGTAGTAAATGCCATATGCTGGTGATTGCGGCAATGACAAATGTATCCATCTCTTGTCTGCTAACAATTTTCACCAGATGAGGTGCCTGATTATTGTACAGGATATGGTATATATATATTCTGATTCAAGAAGAACACTGATGTTAAGGTGACTATAATATACCCTTCCCCCATGCTTGGTGGGGTACAAGGCGGCTGTGAATGTGATTCATTAACCTGAGTTACCTCGCATTGAAACAAATATCCCTGATGCTATCAATCACCCCTGAAAGCTTTACTAAGATGGATTGGAATACATGTTTACAGCCCATTTCTCAAATTTGGTCATCGCTTGCCGGAAACATGTTCAATGCAAATATCTGGTAACAGAACTCATTTGACAAGAACCGACTCAAGGCTCACTATGAACAATGTCACCCAAACTCAATCAAGGACGGGCTATTGCCTGATGGGATTATACGACCTGCAGGATGTAGTTGACCTGACCCATCATCATTTGAGTTCAGTCAGTACACCTGCATGGGCATCAATGAGCTAGTCAACTGATGATCTACATATGGAAATTGTACCAGGCGCACCACCACCTGAAGATACTCCCGATGAAGAAACTGTAGAATGCCAGAAGCCTGATCTGGCATGTACCCCAGATGCTACAAAGAGATACGTTCATAGGCAGGGAATAACAGTGCGAAAGGTGGGGGGGGAGAGCATATGGCGAAGCAACTGGATTGTACAACAAGCTTCTGAAGTACTCAGAACAATGGAATTCATGGCATCCATTGCTGTCAGCATACAACGTTCAACAAGCTCAAGCATTCAGCCAACAAACAAACCCGTGCATGGATCAACATCCGAGGGGTCGACTGGACTACTTCATTATCGAATCATTTCAATTAGCAGATGCCCTGCGAAATCTCCTCTCTGAACTCTGTTTTGATATAGGTGATGATAGTTGGATCAAAGATCATTTGCCAGTCTTTGGAACATTATAGCATAGGAATATTTTCACCTGTATTAAGTTCCAATTGGCACGTCTCCCATTTCAGGTGCACTGCCAGGCATGCTTATCACCCAAAAAATAGCTTCAGTGAGTCCGGTCAGATGCACCCAGGACCAGTACAACCGTCGCTTGGGCTGGAAGCGGCTCTTGTATATTTCACCACCAATCACCCATGTTCATCAAGCTGAATATTTGGAGACATTTCAAGACTGCAAGGTGCACCGGTTCAACATTGCCGCTGAATCTCACAATTGGTAATATTTGAAACAATGTCCAATGAACACCTCCAATGAGTGTCAGGATTCTGGTTGCACTGATTCCATGACCCCAGAGAGAGGCCACATATGCTGACATGAGATGGTATTCCAGGGTTGGAAATGTGCTGTCCCCACTCTGGAATCGTGACCAAACTGGTCATGGCTAGAAATGAAACTCTGCTGATAGATTCGAGCGACAAAGGTACCCTCTATTGGCTGCCTGAGTCAGGGATCATTGAGACCAAGTCATGGTTGCTCAAGTCTCCTATGGTGTATGCCTGATGTGTCAAAATAATTAGCCGAGGGCATAAGAGCAATTGCAGTGCGGAATCCACCAGGTGAGACCTGTTAAACGCAAACTTTTCAATAAAATATTCCAACATCATGAGTGACAACTATTGTAGCAAGTCGAGACTAAGGCAACTGGTCCCAGAAGCACATTTACCAAAAGATTGGCTCAAATGGCGACTACTGCAAATAAAACGGTTCACAGGGAGGCGAAAATGAGTGCCAACATGCATGTGTAATTTCAGGTCTGTCTATCCAAACCTCAGACTGAAGCCACCACGTGGAGTATGACGGGGACGGACTGCACTGTGAAACAGCGGGAGAGACATATTTCTAATATTACCTCGACTGAACAGATGGAGTGCAAGCAGGAATTGACCATCTGCTTGGTTGGACTTGCAGCTTGGAACGAGAAAATCGGCAATCAGGCTCCCTAGATCAGCATCAATCCGCATGTATTACATTTCAGATATTCCAAGATACATCGTATGAGCCCTATATTTGACTCAATTTGGCGCATGGGTTCTAGCAACAATTTCAGCAACCACCCTGCTACAAGGCTACAGATCAGCAGTACAAAGACACATATCGATCTACCAACAAGGACTATTAGATTCGATAGATGCTCAAGCACGATGGCTGGTGTAACTGTCTTTACTATATGGAGGACACCTGGACATACTGTGCCCTTCATGGCTGGTAAGATATTGACTCTTCAAATGTTTGCAACCTACCACCCGCTGCCAATAAACTGTGAAATACTTGCATCCCCTATCTTCTATGTCTCCAGCATTCTCAGGAGGAGATATTTCTCCGCACCTTATCTCAACAGGTATATTGTTTAAGAGAAAGTCATGTCTGGAGTGCACAGATGTATCAAAATAACATCACTCAGAGATGCATCCGAAGGTTTCAGAATTCCCAACTTCAATTAGCATATCCATGCACAAATTGAAGAGGACTGCAGATACAAAGTTGGTGGACTGGACCTCAGATATAATCTGAATGTACTCAAAGACAGTATATTTGTTAAACTTCAGTCTGGGCTGTTGTACTACCGTCAACCATGTCACTGCCCTACATCAGTTGACCATCTGGGACTTGATTGCAAGGTAGATAATTTCAATGCCAACCAAGGAATCATGTCTACATCTCACAACATCTGGCTCCAATAAATGGCAAGTGACCTCGATAACACCTTCCAAGGCCAAGATCATTCCTGTCCTGTATTATACTTGATTGGGACTGTACAGAATTAGATAATTGAATTTTGGGGGCACCAGCCCACACAAAATACAATATCGACCTTTCCTGAGAGGCGCAGGAAAACTCAACAATGGATATTATGTCTTCAAGCTCAGCAATATGCTGTGGTAATTCCAACAAATTTCAAAGACCTGCAGGGTTGGGCTGTTTGTTTTGACAGGTTCATCCTGGTTGTCAAACAGACTGATCTGATGCATATGGTGCCTGTTGGAAGAAGTGTTGGAATAGCACCTTTGGTGCGAGAGAATGCTGCATCAGATGCAATCAATAGTTTATGGCTTGTAAATGATCATGTCAATTTAGATTCCTACTGGACTGTATATTTAGTTACAATGCCTGATTCAACATGTGCAGGAGGAACATAGTAAATCAAATTGAACTACATGATATGAACATTATCATAATCACTCCCGGAGGATATGGCGCCTTGTTCGAAGGGCGTCAGAATAGTATTGGTGATGTAGCCAATACTCCGGAGAGCTCCGAAATTTGCACATCCTAATAGCTTCAGATTTTCACATTTTGAAGCCAGCTAAACACTCTCCGGGGTATTTTTGTATTCTGTTCCAAAATATCCTGACAATGGAGGAGCACTGATGAAGTAGTCTCCGATCGCCAGATAGGAAATCGTTTTGCATTCGACCAATTTGCTTGCATCTGGGAGCATTTGCAATGATCGGTGTTGCAATTCAGAGTGGCTGAGTTGTTCAGTTATGACTTCCAAATAACTTTAAATTATGTTGATGTCATGTTACGGATTTTCTCATAGCAGCCAGAATGGTACATGTAATAGCCAAACAAATACATGTCACCGGTTTACTCTCGGACTAGTCATGTGATATGCATAACACCTATCCGTGGCATTACAGGTTATCCAGCCATCTGGTCTTTAGCTGGATTACACATGGGTCGCATGTTGATTGGACAAGTACTAACATATGTGACCGGGTAACCGCCCATGACAGGGTTCCTGACCAACTTGGCCGATCACTCGGCCGAATACTCAAACCTACCTTTTCAACCGCGAACCGACCTTATCACCCGCGAACGTGAACTTTTCAAACCCCAACTCTACGATGGGTCGAGTAAAGCCTCGGAAGTCAGACTCTGAGCATGAAAAATCTATTCATCTTGCAAAAAAAGACAATCTTGCTGGTATTGAACCTTCAATTAGATCCGCTGGTTCTATTTATGGTTTATCATATTTAACACTTCATGATCGCCTGCGAGGTACACAATCTGCTTCGGTGGTTCACCACCACCAACAGCTCCCGACAGACCAGGAAGAGAAATCAATTGTCCTCTTTTGCAATACCATGGTTGACTATGGCCATCCAGTCAATATGCGAATTTTAAACGGATATGCAAAATCCTTGTTACCAGTCTCCAAATGCGGGGAAGAGGGACAACACTGGGCTACACGCTTTCTAAACTGTCACCCTGAGTTCGCAGCAAGATTTAGTCAGCGCTTGGACCGTCAAAGAGCCAATGCAAGTGATCCTACAATTATTCCAGACTTTTTTCGCAAGGTAATTGTACTCCATTACAATTGAACTTGATACTAACTTCAATAGCTTGGAAAGCTCATTAGAGAACTAGAAATTAGACCAAAGAATATCTACAATACGGATGAGAAAGAATTTCAACTAAGCCAAGAACTGAAGGTCAAAGTGATTGTTTGCCGAAGACAGCGAAATTCCCGCTACTGCCAAGATAGGAATCGAGAAATGGATACAGTTATTGAAACAGTTTCAGCAGATGGTTGAGTACTTCCACCTATGTTCATCTATAAAGGTTCTGCACACTTAATGGGGTGGCATGCTGCGGTTCAGAAGGAGGAGAAAGCAACATTTGCATGGTCACCAAAAGATTGGACTGACCGGGAAATTGGATTAGAGTGGGTGGAACAGAACTTCAACCGCTACTGCAGTAGCAATATGTAAGCATCATCTCTTCACATCAAGACTCTATTACTAATTGCATCTCATTTGCAGACATGATGGTGAGCACCGCCTGCTAATTCTAGATGGACATGCTTCCCATTGTACTTTTGAGTTTTACCAGTACTGTTTGGACAATAATATACACCCACTTTGCCTACCTGCCCATTCTACACACATCCTTCAACCACTGGATGTTGGTTTATTCAGTCCACTACAGCGAGCATACAGCTCAGAACTTGACCTGTGGATGAGGCGTGGAGGTAATGCCATAAAGAAAGGCCAGTTTTATGAGTACTGCATCCAGTCCTTATGTTAGGGGTTGTCTCTTAGCAGCGATAATGATACTTGAATTATGGTACAGGATGCATCCATATCTACGATATGCATAACACCTATACATGTATGTTCAGGTGATCAGCAACATGCTGTGTAGCGGGAGTTCATGTTGGTCGTGTGAAGTGTTGGTACTTCGTTCACCCCTGGATACTTTGCGGGACAGGCGTGGTAATCATGCCCGGCAGTTGATAGTCAATATGCGATTAAGAGAACTCTTCAACCTACCTGTAACGGGCTAGGGTTCGGGAGCACGTTCCAGTCTCGAGAATAGTCTCAACCTTAGCATGACGTAACTGAGGGATTAATGACGTAGGCTTAGAGCCTGGAGCGAACACTAATCGTTAAATCGATTAAGTCTGGATCGCAATATAACCTCGTATCGGATACCAGCTTACCCGTCAGTAATCTACGTTGGAATAGTATCGGTTGGTCGCCGATTAAATCTATGACGCAATTAATAACTCATGTTCATGAGGGATTGATAGGGGATAAGCTTCATCAACTTGGTTGGTGAGAGTGCCAACTACCGACTCGTACGATTGCAAGAGATGTATGAGTTAAGAAAGGATGAGCTGATATCGTGCGATTGATGGCCTGATAGTTATCAGGAGCGTAATGCTTTCAAACCAGATCAAGAGGACGCGATAACCTGAGGGTGTCATGGCAAGTTGTTATCGGGCGCTAGGAGAGCGTGGCCAAGAAAACGCTACCACACCCAAGGAACGAAGGAAGGCTATAAAGAGCCAGCGTAGGTCGAAGAATTTGAAGGCATTATCCACAGGATCAGCTTTGAGGGAACACTGAAGATGATCTTAAAATATTATTCAAAATTCTATCTATCTATCTAACTCTCTATCTGTTTAAGAGACAGCTCGACATCATTTCTTCCTTAATCACCCTACAAGATTATCCTTTGTATGCCTGGTCACAGGTACACACAATCTGAGGATGCACTGTGACAAGTTGTCAAGACTTTCGGCAATCTTCTCTTCAGTTTGCACGAGCACCATTTCATCCACACCTACCAAGTGGTTTTACGTTTCTGTCAACTAGAGGATATCGATTACCTGGTGCTGAGGTACTTGAATACCGGAGCATTACCATTCAGGTAGTTTTCAGAGGAGTGGTTGTACGACGGGGAAGTGTGATATATATCTACAGAGGAGATGGTCTGTGGTATAGGATTAGATTGGCAGTTCTCATTACAGAGGAACAAGAAGTTGAGTCTTAGGATAAGACGAGGAGAGAAAGAGAGAATTGGATAGGCGGCTGTACTTAGTTCAATAAATGTTGTATTGATTATTGGGACTAAGAACCCCCGTAACAGTATAATATTTTAAGTACTCTACGCTGTTATCTGAGAGTGGATTATACGACAAACAGCTTTGATTACATGACACCGGAGCTATTGCATCTTTATAAAGAACTTTATAAAACCGGAGTATATTTCTACCGAAATCCTCAAAAACCAGGCCTACAACTTATTATAATTGATATGCCAAGGGTTAATTTGATATATGAATTCGGAGTGCCTGAGGTGCAAAGACAACTTCTTCAGGATCTATCTAGGACAGAGGACTTGCAACAAACATTGCTGGAGACAGAGTTGCTTTTGCATCAGCTGCCAGTTATACAATATCGAGGAAAAAAGCCCCGCAGTAATTTGCCAGAAGTGTAGCTTTTTGTCAGAGTGTTACTGCTACAAGTATTTGGGCAGAGTTAACGGAAGGGATTCCAATATTTTGCAGAGACATTGTATCGATCACTGTCAGCTTGAAAATTGCCTGCAGAAGGACGAGGCTACGGTTGAGTTGAGCAGAGTTATACCACCACCGGATTATAGTCATCTTGTTCGGGATGGCAGCCCCTCGGAGACAATTGACGTTTTCCAGCAGGGCACTGGCCCCCAGCAGCTCGAGAGTTGAGCAACCCCGATCCCCAGCTGCAAGGCCTACCCCAGAATGGTGCCTAGAATGTCAAAGAAAAAAAGACGCCGCCCGAAGGGATTACTTGCTAATAACACAGCAAGGGGAACCCGAAGAGGTAGTAGAGGGTCAGGGGGAAGTAGAAATGATAGAGGCGAATACCGACCTAGTGCAGGAGCAGTTGTCGGACCTCGCTCTGCAAATCATCCATGTTATCGAGGCATGTAACGAAGGAAAAGAAGTTTTGGAGGAAGAATTTGATTCACTCAATAATGGGATTTTTATTATGGAAAGCCGTCTCCAACAGAAAAAGTTCGAATAGACTCTGAGATTTTAGGAGTCGGTACCGTGGCAAAATTTCAAGATACCATGCTTCAGGAACTTCGTTCAGGAATACATGTGCTGCAGTCACAGGACAACCAGATAGTAAACGAAGCCATGGATTTGTTTAATGGGATGCGACAGGAATTGGAAGCACAGAGCAAACGGATATCCGATAATACGTTACAGTTGTTGGCAATTAAGGCTTGCACTCAGAATGCACAGAATGGAGTATCCGCATTGTCAAAAAGGGTAGATGAAGTAGTTAGAGTATCATCGGCTATTACAACTTCGTTATAACAAATTCCTTCAAAAGAAGAATTGCGGCAACATGCGAACGCAATGGAGGAACACAAGCAACAAATGACTGAAATGAATACTGGATTGACTACCACAATGGAAGAATATAAGTTTTCACAATCATCGCCATATGATTTTAGAAGATCTGTTGCGACAGCAGGTCCCTCGGGAACTCAGCATTTACATCCTCAGAGACGACAAGCTTTTGGCAGGTCCCCATCAGTGTCAAGTCTTAGGAATACAGGAAGCGAGTATTCCTGGCATGCCCAGCTTAGAGGAGGAGCTGGAAGTAATGTCGGAGGAGCAGATGGCAGAGCAGCCGGAGGAGCAGATGGCGGAGCAGCTGGAGGAGCAGATTGCGGAGCAGCCGGAGGAGCAGATGGCAATGGCGGAGGAGGAGGCGCAGCGGGGGATCCACCACCACCGCCGGATCCACCACCATCCGACCAAGGAGGAGCCAGGGGAAGGCGCATGTCAGGATGACAAAGGCGCATTAAGGAATTAGAATTCGCTAACCCTATTAAGATCAGGGAACCCAAAAAGTTTTATGGAAATGTGGGTGAGGATTTTGATACCTGGTGGGTATTAGTTCAGGTCTATATAGAGGACCAACCAGAAAAATTCCCAAAGGACGAACGAACCATTGACTGGATTGGGTCCCTAATGGATAGTTACGCGGCATCATGGCATATACAATGGCTTAGGGGAACCCTTAATGGCACCCATCCTAAATCAATGACCGGATACGTGAATCCGCTCAAGATAAGATTTGAGGATAAAGATGCTAAGGATGGAGAATTCACAGACCTGGAGGAGGTCTGTTACAAAGGATGCATTCGCGACATGTTTACCAAGATTCAGACCTTTAATGATAAGGCCATGGTTACTGGTGCAGCCTTGAAAAAATTGATCCTGGAAAGGTTACCTCAGAAGATCCTGGATCAAACGCACGTTGTGGATCTAACGGGGAAAACTAATCACGAGATTATTACCATTATTACTAATGCGGGGAGAACCGCAGAAAAATGGGAAGCTGCAAGAAAGAACCTAGGCATAAAGGCGTCTTTCGGGACGTATAAAAGAAAGAAGCACCCCAAGCATGAGCAAATAAGGGAGAATTGAAGGTAGGAACGAAAGAAGGATAAACGAGATCGACCCGAAAGATCAGAGCGAAGAAATGAACAGGACCGATCAGGTAGAATGAGGGTTAAGAAAAACCAATTTAACTCAGTTCAGGATTACTCCAAAACTGAAGGAATAGATCCTTGAGAGTTAGGTCGAAGAAAGGCCGCGGGAGAATGCCTGAGGTGTGCCTGGCCTTCGGACCGACAGGGTAATCATAGGGTCAAGGACAGCAGAAGGCAAATTAAGTCGGATAAGGGAACAGCGAATTTCCCGAAGGCCAAGGATTATCAGAAGATGAAGATAGCGGGTATAGAACTATCCAGCGATATTACCTCGAGCTCGGAGACCGAGGGTTCAGGCTCGTAAAGCACGGAGGACTCAGAAAACTCAGAAGGTGCAGAGGACTCGGAGAGTGAAGAGGACTCGGAAAATGAGTATATGGATAACGAACAACAGACATACCAGCAGGAAGTATAGGAAGAAGGAAATTGGTGGGACTCGCCAGAAGAATCAGATTAATTATAGCCCACGGTTGAAATTAATGTTTTATTATATCAATCTTGGCTGAGAGACCTTTCCTTTGTTGAAATTTTTTTTCCTCTGAGGATGATCAGCAGGTCAAAACGGCTGGCCATGAAGAAATACGAATACCACAATTATACACCAACATGAAAATACATTCGAGAAAGCAGTATACCTCGTTTAACCCGTTGTGGTTACACTATTGTCGAAAGGATAGCGATGTCAAAAAGAACAGCTTCAGATTCATTGTTGAGGGAACCCAAGAAACGTAATACCTCTACCGACTTTGTGAATTATCAACCAGCTACTCATCCAAAGATCGGTAAGGTATTCGCTACTGAAGTTGGGAAAAGACCTGTTTACCAATATTTCATCGAATCTGACAGAAAATACTTCCCACTGCAATGTATGCTCGATTTGGGCAGTACTTCCTTTGTTATTTCACCCGAGGCAGCAAAGGCTTTTTCAATACCAGTAGTGGTAAGGCCTAGGCCACTCAACGCGGGAGATGTTTCCAGATCACAGTTAAAAATGGAGGGTCTGTTCACAGTCCCGCTGGGAGGATCATTCGGCAATCATCGATTCTATAACGAGGAGGACCATGCCTTTGAAGTAATTAAGACATCCGGGGATTATGATGCCTTGATACCAGCTTGGGATTTGGAAAGACATACAGCTAAAGGAATAACGACTAGTCATTTGCATTTTCCTCCATCAGCAAAAAACATTTCTGTCAGAGTGGACGCGCTCCGTCAGAGCCATCAGAGACACCCCGGTGGCGAATTACTCCGTGCCCGGCATCAATACCACGCGTCGCGTTGCACATCGCCCTCTGATCGCGGTTTCGCCGTTTCTTCCTCAGACTCTGCAAGAGCATTCTCAGATGCTCCTGAAAGCACCTGCAGTTATGGAGGTGCATTCAGGACGCTACGAGATTTGACTATTAGAATAGTCAAATTTTGGAGCAGCTGAGACTGCTGCGCAGCTCTGCGGGAGACTTGGTGCCGTATTCTCAAAGCAGTGGTTCTTAGGGTTCCATAAGCACAAGGCATTTC
>Ga0307515_10001297_pt1 | contig 56763 bp, 53 predicted proteins | sample 17_EM_MG_FD_194513 | JGI IMG/M metagenome (GOLD analysis project Ga0307515, IMG submission 194513) | Populus trichocarpa ectomycorrhiza microbial communities from riparian zone in the Pacific Northwest, United States - 17_EM | ecosystem: Host-associated > Plants > Roots > Unclassified | place...
AATACCTAATTTTAATAATGTTCAATTATGCAACTGCAAAAACAAGAACATTATATAAATCTACAGATGGACCCGCTGTGCGACCCGCTGACAACCCGCCCAATCCAGACGGGTTGGGAGATTTGCAGCGAACCGTACCCGAATCGACAGTTCGGGTGTGTTGACAACCCGGACCACCAATTTGGCAACAGTTCGGTTCTGACCCGGACCCGGACCCGAAGTGACGGTCCGGAACCGTTGCTAACACTACTGCTACGGAATATGTCCATAATCAACGTATTGGCATCCGTTCTGTGCAAATGCGATCGTGACATTGTCACAGCACCTGTCTGAAAATGAGCGTCAACAGCGCGTCAACGATTTTGTGTGTTGCATCTTGTATAATCCTAGGGATGTGCTGCGGCATTTACCCATAATCGAAGTATTGGCAGCCTCTATAGGCAATATGGTCTGTGTCAATGCCACTACACCTCAGCCATCAATGGAGCCTCCACAATGTTTGGTCTTGTAAATCAGGTAATTGGTAAGTTATTTGCTCGCTGCTATCCATAACCAATGTATTGCCATCCACTATATGCAAATGAGCAAGTGACACGGTCACGGCGCCATTCTGAGAATATCTGTCAACTCAGCATCATCCGAGGGTCATCAGTTGCTAGTGATGCAGATCGGGTAATGAAGTCATCGAATGGATATTTGAGCTTATAATTGAACTATTGACCTCCTCCCTCGTCAAAAATACATAACATTAAAAGAAAAACATGAATTAAAATATTGTCGATCTCGCAATATGCAAAACATGCAAAATGTGATTACTGGATGTCAAATGATCGATTTTGATTGAGTACTATAATCGAATAGCAAAAGCAAGCATGTTATATGAATTTACAGATGGACCCGCTGTACAACCCGCTGGGAACCCGCCCAATTCAGATGGGTAGGGAGATGTCGATGGAACCGTACCCGAATCGACAGTTCGGGTTTATTCACGTCCCGGACCGCCAATCTGGCTCCGGTTCAGTTCCGACCCGTACCCGGACCCGAAGTGACGGTCCAGACCCGTTGCTAACACTATGCAAGAGTCACCAGGTTACTTCACAAAGACCCATTTGAATTCATCAAATTTTCTCATTTATTAGTACTGAAACCAATAGACACTAGCAGCCATATAATACTTTTCTGAGGATGGCAAACTACAATCCCTGTAATTTTTGTACAGTGGGTCAAAAGCATCACAGTTGCTAGTAATATGCCTTAAACCTCAAGTACACCGGACTATCTCCTATCCTGCCAGAGCTATGTTGCACAACTGTGAAGTCATGTTCTGGCAGGGTCCAACTTGTATAGTTTATCACTCTAGATTTCGTGAAATCACACACAATCACTCTCATTGAGTGGTGCAGCAGCTGTTGAAATAGTGAATGCTAGAGAAGCTTACTGATTTTAACAACGAGGGATTTTGTGTGCTCTTTTATACGGCACTCCGAGTATGCCTTACACACATGCATGCGCACTCAGCTGGCATCTCCAGCTGAGTCCCTAAAGACCATCATCATCCTGAGATCATAATCTCCATCGGCCTAGCTGAAGCCAGAAGCCGTACATAGGGAGGCGATACATATATGTAACAGCAGCACCGGGCCAAAATCATTCGCAAGACAAATTTTCCTGAGAATTGGGCATGGGCACTTGAGTCTGGTCTCCAATCATTTGTGATGTTATCAGTCGTGGTGTGATGGTTATGGTGGTGTAAATACTAAACCCCCGACAACCGCCTTCAGGATGTGCCACAAAGAGGGCGGCATGATTTATCTACGACAGGATGAACCGTAGGAATGATGAGATATGTGGCAATGATTGATAATAATGAGGGAAATACCCGTGTGCATGTTGATAGCGGTGGAGGATGTTGACGCTTCAACTCGATCACATAATCTGGACTACAACTACCTCTGTAGACCAAATCATATACCACTTCCGTCCTCTCATCTCCACCCTACATACCACATGTCTTCCCTGTGCGTGATGTGTATTACACGCCCCGGATTCTATCCGCCGTACGCCGGAGCGGTTCTGGGGATATGCGGCAGCAGAATCGTTTGTCAGTATTGCTGCAAAGTATTGTACACGCCAGCACAGTGGTTAACATTGCCGGCCCAGACGAGGAAGGCAATGGGCGGGAGATATTAGGACATATCATTTAGGGACGAATTCTTGAAGGGTGGAAGTTAGATGTGAATGAGATTATGTTTTATGTCACGAACGAAGTCATTTGTAAATACGAGCCGACGGTGATACATAGTCGGAGCCTTAAAATCCCCATATCCTCAGTATTATTATACAATAGTCCGAAAAACGGTCCGTGTTCTGTAGGTACGCCCTTGTGTAACCAAACAATACTCGATGCAAGAAAACCAACCTTTAAATGCCTGTATTCATCAGTTTCGCACTGGCGCGATTATAAGCACGAGGGGGTTATATATACCATCCCGTCCCGTACGCCATCCCTACGTTGCCTCCTCTTCACAGAGATCCTCCAATAGCTCCACAACCCTCTGTCTCCACATCCCGAGCATCGGCTCATCCACCTGATAGTCGACACCCTCGCAAAACAGGGGAATTCCGAGCCTATTCATCTCTCTCTCCATTTCTCTAACCATTCCCTGCGACTTCTCGAGAACCGTTGCGTCGTACTCCCGGAGCTCTTGCTCCTCATTCCTTGGCGTCGGTTTTGCAACCTGTCCCATGCTCTGTAGAAACGCTGCGAGCTTTGCCTCGTTCTCTGGGCGCTCTCGATGGCGTTTTAGGAGCTCTTGTCGGCCGAAGTACCAGGAGCGTTCTTTCGCATGTTGCCAAGACTTGAGCGAGCGGATGCCGGAGAGGGTCAAGGTGCAGGTGGAGAGGTGGCGCGTGATGTACCGGTTTGCCGCGGCGAGAGTGGTGATTGTACGAGGATCAGGGCGCGCAGGTAAGGCGGGAGTGGTGAGGCGGGGATCGGCAGCAGGTGGTAGGGTGAAGTTTTGCGGCGCGAAAGGAGATGTGGCGTAGAATTGGGGATTTGGAGGATGCTGCTGGGGTTGCTGGTGTTGTGCAATAGCGGGATTCAACGTGGCCAGGATCCGAGCCAAGTCTGCCTGGACGTTTGCCATCCCCTCCGCTTCTCTGGGGTTGTGTATATCAGGTGTCTTGTGTCGATCCTTTGAAGCTACAGCCCATGAGTCGTCAGCTCATACCACCGGGTAACTCGCCCTTCCATGAGCCGCAACCGCCAATTTTCTCTTCTGCAGCCCTCCACCACCGCAAAGAAAATGTGACGCACCCTCCCCGCCTACGGAGCCTCCGCTCTTCCGCTCCAACTTTACATTTACACGTCCCTCAGAATCCTTCGGTCTTCACGTCTACCCGTGTCTTCGCCGGATGACTCCGCCGGCGACTGTGGGTTACTGACAACCGCCGGGCCCGGTAGATCGGTACTCGCGCCGTGCAGCACCGGTAGAGGAAGTGGCAGAGGATGAGGTGGACTACACTAACTACTTTGAAGCTTTCAATTGCGTAGTCTGCCGATTATTAGTCTAGAGGTGGCGTCAGGAACTTGGGAGGTCCAAAGGTACCTCCCCTCCCTTTCGCTATATCCTATTGGGTCATGCTGATAAGTGACAGCTTTGTGTCCGAGATGATAATACGCGAGACAGAAGCGGTACATCGTGCGCTCCACTGCGCTGTCGTGGAGACATTTACATTTCACCTGAATGGACGCAAGGCGGCGGAGGAGCTTGAGTTTGACACCCGTTTCTGCGGACTTGACGGAGAGTGTCAATATTCAGTTGCTGAGACCGAGGATCGAGATTTTAGAGTCGCTAGAGGCCAGCGGAGTGGCGGGTCAGGTTGCTAGTACGGAGAAGTCGAACGTGCAGACGGAAGTTATTGAAGAGGAGATGGTGAATGTTGCCGAGGAGGTTGTGAAAGGGGTGACGAATGTGTCCGGAGAGGAGGGCGTATCAAAAGACGTCCAGGAGCTTTCACGGCCGGCCTGGCTCAGCGAAAGCCTCACCAATTCAGGCTGAGTGCAGATCCCACTCACCAACCCAGAGCTCAAGTTTTCTGTATGTTCTCTCCCCTTTCCATCTTTTCGGTCTCTAACCCCTAGTCTAGATCGTAAATCACATCCTCCAGCTCACCGGGCAAGCAGTCCCCGATACAGTACAGTAACAAGCCAGGCAAAGACTGTGGCAGACATATTGACGCCTCTTATCATACCACCGAAGCCAAAGAAACTGTGGGAAGAGCTCGTACAGATGAACGAGCTGGTAACGCTGCCGAATGTTAAGGTATTTTTATCACGGATATGACCGATGGATGAGGAGCGCGTCTTTGGCCGAGCTATACCATAGGACAAAGTACAAGACCATGTGGAGGGACTCGATACCTGGGAGAAGATTTGGAAGGGCCATGTTGTGTTCTACTAATGCACCTGGGAAAATGTAATATAGAAGCTATATTCTAAACTAGAACACTTGATGAATTACGTGTTATCAGTGGTATATCAGGCCGTGACCAAGTTATGATTTATGGTAATTGCAAATGGGTCCTTGAGGAGTTTTCGTTCACTTCTTGGAGAGCAAGTACGCTGATGAGTGATGTCTAGTCGCGACGTCGGAGAGATCATCACTCCGACAGCCACTCCACCAATCCGCTGTAATTCTTGATTGTGGATAGTCTTTAGTTTCTTCTGTTTAGGGTTCTACTGATTTCGACGATACTAAAGATATATGAATAGGTCGTATTTAGTTTCTTCTATTGATTTTGCAAATGACCATGGAGATGCTAAGGGGAGGAAAATGGGTTCCGTGGGTGGAATGCGTAAGTTTAAGTTTCCAAAGAGATAGACAATGCCATTGATTTCTAGTACCTTATACACAGCGTTTTGGACTCCATACCCTACTTCCTCTTATTCGTAAATCTACTTGGAGCCTGCATTCGTAGCGCCAGTAGTAAAACTCGTGCAGGACTTTCTCTATGTCCACTATCGAGCCATTTCCGTCGTCACCCCTACTACCCTTACACTTACCGGCTCCTTAATAAGTTAGGATCTCGACATCCTTCGACTGGTGAACCACTGTGGGGAAGCAACTTACAGTCGATCAACTTCATCTTTCGTCACACGCTCACCGCGCTGAGAAACTTCCATTATCAAGTCTTCTGCAAATTCGTCATGAGTTCGGAATAACTGCATGAACTCCGGTACATCTCTGAGCGCAGTCAAATTAGAAGCACAGTATCTTGCTAGAAGATGTCGCATAGGATCCTTCGGGAGTATATGTGCTGTTGATCTGGTGAGAGAGCCTCTACTGTTCTTCTTCTTCGGTGGCCCCTCAGGAGCTTCGTTAATACCACTGCTTTCCTCCACACTGTCTTTTTCTTTGGTATTCGATGGATCCGGCACTTTATCAGGCGAACTACGCTTCGACGTATGCGAATAAACGGTGTGCAACAACTGCACGACACCACTCGTATCCATGACCGGCGTCGTCTCATTCCTCCACGTTTTTTTCTTTAAGTCAAATAGTTCGTTGGTTTTCGTTCCATACGCATTTGCCAGAGTTTGCGCCATGTACCGCAGGGTAAGATTCTGCAGATCCGACATCAACAGTCGCTCCGCAAGAACATACACCTCGCCGTGAATGAGAGCCTTCCACGGATTCGTAAGATACTCGGGTGCGGTGTAAGTATCTTGATAGATGAACTCCACAACCATATCGAAGGCTTGCGCAGTATCGACAGCCGTGTCGAGGTGTGCTGCGTTTGACGATGCCTCAGTGCCGCCGAAAGCGAGCAGGGACTTAAAGTAGGGACACCGGCGGGTAAGGAGATCGCGGTGGAGGTAGTAGGGTGATTTATCCGTGCCAATGTAGACGGTGAACAGGGGGGATTTAAACTGCCTGCCAGCAGTGCCATTAGCGAGTGTGAGCCCACGAGTGATGAGGAGCATACTCAGCAAAGCCTGAAGCAGTGTTAATGTCTTCCGTAGCATGAATTTTGCCGTCCGACATCGTTAGTTGTAACTTCGCGCGCTTGTTATCTTATCTCGCGACAACAGCCGTCCCCTTCGATCTTCTAGTACTCAGCGAGGATGGCAAGATCATTCATTCGGGCCTCACCACGTTGCATTGCCCCGCACGGCTTGGCAGTGTTGTCGCTGGCTCTCTTTGGATCTATGCAAGGCATGAATACAACATCCAGATCAGATGTGGTGAATGGTGCAGGCGTCCAAAGCGGTACCTGTGTGAATAGTACAACTAATCCCACCAATGTTTACTGCTCTGTTTCATGCAACTGGCGATAGATACAGTGATGCAGCTGTACTTACTTAGTCTGTACCATAAGTGTCGCTGTATCTTTCATAGCAAGTCTATACCCTAGCAATAATAAGGCTGCTATATATCGCCTACTAGACATGTCGACGTCGACATACAACAACAACGTGCAAACAACTGTAATTAAACATACAGCAAGGAGATCGTAACAATCAACTGTTTAAAGTATGAGACCCTTCAAGCAGTGCATACACCTCCTGTGCCTGCAAGACCAGCATTTCTCTTTATCGATCGGATTTTCCACATCGCAGCGCCTACAGCACTGCCAAACTTCGCGGTGGGTAACAGAAATCGGATTATTGGGCATCGTGGAGCGCAACATCAAAGAGGGAACTGACCGTTCGTGAAGTGCAAAGAGGGCAGCCAATTCTGAAAAGTGCACTGTCTCCACAGTTTCGAGAGGTTTAGAACATAGAAAGGTCTATTATTAATATTTAATATCTGTTGGGATTATCGAGTTGGACGGCGATCGTACATGTCGAACGTACATGTCGAAAGTAAGTAGTATAATTGGTACCTTACGCCCGCTAGAAATTCTGTTTCTATCAACTGTTGATCGGTAAGAAATGATTTGATAACTTCAAGAGAAGCTTAAGCAGCCCGTCCATAAATCTGGGCCCTGTTTTCCAGGGCTAAAGTTATAGGTAAAAAATTAATATATATATAAGTAAGACTGATTCCGATATCGGACAGTGCTCTCGTGCCCAGACTTTTTCACCTCGCTCGCAAGCGAAGCGGAGAACATCTGGTAGACAAGAGCAATCAGACAGTGTTTTTCAAGCTAGAGCTTAATATCCGGAACATACATACCCACTTAGCTTTCTATGTGTACCGTTGTCTTGTGCATAGCCTCGAACAAGCGTCTACAGGATTGAATCATTGTGGGGCACTCAAACAACTTCAACTCACACGTCCTCCAGTAATCGGACGTGCCAAATATCAATCACATAATTTATACCTAGTGACCCCTCTGGTACCCACCCGCACAAACCAACACGCCAGATTGAAGCTATCTTATGCAACTTAACATTACTCTAGTGCAACTGCTAAATATGATTGTGTAATAGAAGAGTTGGAGATGGGCGGATCTTGAATTGATTATGCTACTGAAAATTCCCACTAGAACGAAAAGTCTTAGCTCACACAAGATTCGATCCTTTCTTCAGCTTTTGAAACCAGTTCAACACGTATTCGGTTTCTTCGAATCTAACCCTGCTTTTAGAATAGTCCACCCATTCTCCGTACCGGACTCTGAAGTGCAAGATGTATGATTTTTCGGAAAATATTGAATGGAAACTCGTCAGATTTGAGAAGCTCATAAGAACTAGGGCAGAGATTGACATAGTAACACATTCGACAAGAATATATCTATAAACCTTCGTGTTAGCCACAAGTCGTATCACAGATGCCACCACACTTTGAAGCGGAGGTCGTAGACTTAGCCCTCGTCATCTTAGTCGGTGTCATTGGCGTCCTCGTTATCGCTGTTCTCGCCGCATCCTGCTGGCTAACGTTTGTCCCATCATTGTTTTCACCCCCAACGTAGACATCACCAACGCCATCATTATTGTGACCCGGTAACTGTATGAAGTGACAGGCGATCCTTGCATTTTCGTCATCTTCCGCGATGACAAAGCTTTTAAAAAGTAGCTGATACGCAATTCCGTCGTTTCGTTATCCTCATCCGACAGAAGAGTAACTCCGATCGCTATGCAATCATTCATATACGTCCTTACCATTTCAGCCTCGCCTCTCCCTAGTGCAAATAGCCATGAGCTAGATGCGCGTGCAAAATTGTTCCAGGGCCTACTCATTGCCATTGACAACACTTTCTTCGACAAGCTATACAAAAGCCAGCAGCTTTAGCACAAGTTCGTAGGCTAACTTCGAATCAAACGTTCGGAGTATGTGTTCCGTCTTATCCGCGAACCGGCCAGTTCGCGAATTTGGTACGAAGTTTCGCGATATTTTGACCGGTTCACGAGTTGAAGCAGATTGGTGAGTACATGTATATATTAAGGCTAGAATGTTTTACTTCGCATATTTAACAAGATTGTTTCTTTCAACTCCTCAAATTCATATCGAACTTTGCCCCCAAACCTTCTACCTTGACTCCCAGGTCCTCGATTTTATTGTCCAATTAACAACACCACTACTAATCACAGCCAGCACCAACTGCTACTTTTCACCAGTAATCCTGTCGAGCTCCGCCAAAGTAGCTTACTCGTCCAGCGAGTCCAGTAGCCGGAAAGCTCTCAAGTTTCTCTCTGCAGACCGGAAGTTAGTACCAGTTATAGCTCATATCAGGACAGAAGCGGAGAATGTACTTATCCTTCCTTCCAAATGAGTTTCGAAGATTGACTGCAAATAACCAACTTGAACCAAGACCTTCTAAAAATCTTCACTACCAGTGCTCTATAATAAAGTACAACTTCACCCAAGCTATCATATCTCCAATCGTGTAATGAAAGGCTTCAGTTTCTCGAAGAGCTCAATTATAACATCGTAGGCAGAGCTGACATTAAATAGTCTAATAGTGCAATGTTGAAGGTATTCGCTGAGGGGAAGCAAAACCACATACATCAATAAGATATTAAATTGCCTCGAACACGCAAGCACTCGGTTGGAAAGATACCGCCCCGCCAGTAACTCCGCTCAATACCTGAATAGGTTTGAGAGACAAAATCAGGTCATTGCGAAGGACATCCTTTGTCCTGTACTTGTCGAAGTCGTCATGGCGTCTATTTAGTAGGGCGAATAGTTTATCCGGTGATTTAGGTTTTCGCCCTATGTAAATTGACTCCTACTACTTCCATGTACTCTTTGCAGGCTTCGTTCCACATGGCCTCAAACTGTGTATTACTCTCCATAGTGTTGGTTGATATGGTTTGGGACACCTTAAACCGGAGTATTTTAAGCCTCAACTTTAGCCCGCCTTTACTCCACCAAAAAATGTCGGAAAATTAAAAACTCTCTGTCATTCGCTTCCTTTTGATGTTCTCTACAACCTGACAGAGCCCAATCATTTTTCTTGGTTGTGGTTGTGGAGGAAAGGGTGTTAGAGAAGTTGGATTTTGTATAGGGAGGAAATCAAATGTCACCCTTTTAGGCAATAAAACATACCGATCAGGATAATAATTTAATAATTAATTGCCCAAAATGGTAATATTGCTCTCATAATAAGCAGTGAAGTCACAGCTATTGGCTGACTAAAGGAAGAAACTTTGCCCCTGGAGGCAGTTATAAGCGCTGAACCAAGCCTAAAATGGTATAACGCAGGCCCAAAATGGCGCTAAAGTGTATTAATAATTAGTTAGAACCAATGTCGCGACCCACCGTAACTAGGCGTCCCCAACCATATGATCCAAACGAAATACAGATGTAGATTACGAGTTCGAATAAGATAAGACTAGCTAGTAAAATTGACGTCATAACCTGAACCCAGCATCAGCCGTTGATACTAGTATTAGATCATTTCCTGTAGAATCTAGGGGCTGTTATCAGTCTTAGGTGTCTGATTTCGGGCCCCAGTCCGTCGACACTCCCCACACACTCCCGATTCCAGCCTCTAAGGGCTATCAAAGGCCTAGCAAGCCAAAAGAGCATGCTAAACATTGCGCTAACTCTCCTTCCCAGTGAGCTGAGTCCGAGATAGAGACTGAGAGATATTGTACGATACTTCGGGACTAGTCTAGAGGTTTTATTTTTGCCACTACGACTCGGCCTTAGCCTTTTGGGAAGTAGTACAATTTTAAGTATCCTGAAAGTTCGTCGCGGATGTTGAAGATAACCATTCGCAGCTGCGGCCAGCAACTTCAGTCATTCTCATAGTTTGATGATATGCCGATCGCGAACAGCCGCCCCCTAGAGTGCATCTAGCGATTCAACGCGGGTGTTCGCCACTGCCGAATAGTCACAGGAATTTGATCTAGGCTACTGAACGAATATAGGTCCAAAATTGCTGCAAAACCGCAGTTGAGAAGTTTTCAGCCCTAAAATGATTCTTTATGCGTGTATTCGAAAATATTTTCTATATCGTCGAATCGTGAGTTTGCAGCTTAGTCGGTGGTAGTGCCTGTGCGGCAATGTGGAATGGACATCATCCCCATACGAGTAGTGGAGGCATACACAGGCTTCTACACATGATAATCTCGATGCCAGGGAAATACCGCTTATGAATGTACGCTAGCGTATGCAGCCCGCATCCTATCCCATCTACTTTGCCCATGGCTGGCAAGTAGTTGGAATAAACTTACAAGCAAACGAAGAGCTAGAGAATGTACTACAACAAGGAGGCAAAGCCCGCCCCACTACTACTGGCGCTCTCCTCTTCTTGTTCGGGCGAAGATCGACCCATCATGCCACAATCATCCCCGGAATTTCTTATAGACGAGTAACTTCACATGTGGTATATATATGCAAGCTAAAGATCCTAGTAGGTTGGGAAAGCTGACGCGCCGCATGAAAGCTGAGCTTATAACACTTTCGTTGATCTCAGCTCTCAAATACTCCGGAGAACTGTACCTTGTTAACCCACATCTACAGAATCCGCCTACAGAGCAACGGATTTTCTACCACATGAAAAAATTAACAGTCTCTCACAACCACAAGACTGTAATGGGATTTCCAGAATACTTTAAACAATAATATAGTTAGAAAATTGCAGCACTTTGTGGTAGTTTCTTAAGTATAACCTCAAGTCCAAAAGACCAAGCAAGATAGAGAAACTTTTTTGACTAGACTTACTTTTCACACTACTTCGTTGGGGAATGTGTAGACTGTGTGGTAGTGACGGTGGTGTGGAAGCAGTGCTGACAGTAATGGTGATTAGGACATCAACCAAAGATTAAAAGCGTTGTGCTGGGGTATGATGGTGGGTATCTGCGGTGAGACTTAGCTCAGAGGGAAACAGTTGATGAGATCAACGTGCAACTGCACTACGTGGTTTGGGGAATACACTGCATAAGCTACCGAGCGGCAAGTACACGCACGATGTCCCCCCTAGATGTCATTGGCTCGTTGACACCTCAACGTAACATGGCTGTAACACGATCATAATATGAGGTGCTGGAGGGTCAACCATGATGCCCTCTGAGTCAGTCTTCACAAATCTTCTACAACTAAGAACCTCTTGAGCTCATCGTTACCAACTGATATCAACATCGACTCACACGACCAACCGCCCTCTACGCCAACCCATTACCAAATATGCCAGGAGACGAAGTAGCGGCTCTCTGGAAAGGGCGATCTCGCAGTATCAGGAAGCTACCGGGCATGACCCGTGTTTCACCGTCAAACAAGTGCCATCTATAGACGATGTCATGAACTTTACGGTCGAAAAAGAGGTGCATTTCAAGAAGTGGAGGGGGGATGGGAAGACTGCAAAATTTCGTGAAGTATTGAAAGCCACGCTGCGGCAGATAGAAAGGTTGGGAAGCTTCATTGCAAGTTCTGCATCTATGGTATGCTTGTCTTGTCTTTTTCCTGAAGTAGCATCCGTTAAATGAAGACTCCTTCGTCACAGGCATTTCCTCCCAGCTCGATCATCTTCGGCGCAATATCAATTATGTTACAAGTAGTTCATCCCCTCTCAGCAAACTGTTGGAAGCGACTAACGATCATCTATCTTCTTTCAGACAGCCAACAGTGTTTCCGCGGACTACGACAGTTTATTGACTTTCTTTGAGGAACTAAAGTCCTTCTTGGAGAGACTCAAAGTGCTGAACGAACACATTCAGTCAAGCCCAGAAATAGAGGAGTGCCTCGTAGAGTTCCTCGGTTCTTCAAAGACAATGAAGCGTGGCAGGGGATGTATGTTAGCTCCATAAATTCACCCTGGTTTACTGTTGTATGCTAATTCTTAATAGTAAAGTTTCTAAAGAACTTGGTGAATAGCGAGGACGACGATATTACCGGTGCTGATAATCGCCTACGGAAAGGTGTGGAGCAAGAAGGAAAATTGATACAAGCCCAGACGCTCGTCGTGTCTATCAACACCCAGGATAGGGTCGGGAGAACTGAAGCAAACACGGAAAAGATTCTTCTTGATATGAAGGAACTTAATGGCACGGTCAACCTTGATCCTTCTGACAAGTATGCTCAACCTAATGTTTTCAGAATGGAAAGCACAAACGACAAAAAACATACAAATGGATAGTTTGGAGAAATTAAATCAACATCTCAAACCGCAGCCAGTCACCGACTACGATATGAACAAAAATCGCCTTGTAAAGAACACGGCGACGTGGCTGCTGAAGGAGCCTGACTTCGTTAATTGGGTCGACTGTGAGAAGCCCGTACTCTGGATATCTGGTGGCCCTGGTTGTGGCAAGTCGCACTTGTCAACGATAGCTATCAAGCACCTACTTGAGAAGATTTCTCGGGATGGTAACTATCGGAGTTCTGTTGGGTATTACTTTTTCCACGACGATGATCAACAGAACCGATCTTTTTTGAACGCGATAATTGCTATGGTCTACCAAGTGGTCAAAGGCGACGAGGTATATTGCATGCATGCCACCAATACATGCAAATATTCCGCAAGAATATCTGATGCGACTATACATTCTGTTTGGATAGACTTCATTGCCACTGAATACTATCCGACGTCAAGCGGCCAACTCTACCTGATTTTCGATGGTATCGATAAGGCCAAACGAGAAGACGTTGAAGAGTTCATTTCATTACTTTCTAACTCGATTCAGAATAGATTGAGGGACCAGGTTCTATTGGTTGGCCGTCCAGAAATGGATGGCATAGTTATATTCGCGAATGAGTCATCTGTGCCGACAATTCGGGTCTCGAGTGAGAAAAACTCGCAAGATATCGCACAATATATCAATTATAAATACTATCACACGTCACAGATACCTAAGCTTAAAGCAGTGAAACAGAAAGTCCTTAATGCACTGCTTGAAAATGCGGATGGAATGCTCTTGTGGGTTGATCTTATGTTCGCAGAGCTGTCATACCGATCACAACCGAAGCAAATCCTTGGAGCGTTGGAAACATTACCGAAAGGCCTTTTAGGTCTTTAGCAAAGGCTATTCACACGTATAGAGAAGGACGCGGCAGTGGACGATGAAGAGACGCTTCAACAACTGAAAGAACTATTTTGTTGGGCTGCTCATTCAAAGAAGCCCATCTCCCTGTTCACGCTGAATCAGAGGATTCGGCTCGCAACTTCCTCCGAGATGTTGATACGGAGATCGCTATCCAGACTCATTGTTCCTCATTGTTGAAATTGACAAAAACTGGAGACACTTTTTGATGATTTGGTCAGCAACCTTAAACTTGCTGAAAATAGTTACGGCATCAACGCAATGGAGAACGTTGGTTTCGGGACTGATATTTCTGATCACGAGATACCCGGCTTTGAAATGTCGCACGAAACATCAGATGAAGAGTTGGAGATTGATGAGGAGGATGAACGTGTAACGCGCTATCAGAAAGACGTCTTTGTGCATCTACGGCACGCATCACTTGGAGATTATCTACGGAATTCAAAGCTAAAGGAAACCAAACTCCTCATGAATATAAAAGCAGCGCAGGTACATATGCTATTATATCTTTTGCGGACAGTGTGCAAGTTTGCCGAGGCACCACTAGATCCTTGGGTGGACACTGCCGGGAGATGGTTAAGTCTTCTTGAACACGTGGACGAAGAAGATGTTTCCGACGAGCATACAAAACTTATTGTCGAACACATAGTCGAAGTATTCTCTTCCGAACCACTCATGCTACATATCGCCCAGAACTCCCGTAGCCTTGTGTTCGATGAGGATGGAGACGACATGTTCTTCGGATTCAATATGGATTTGCACCATGAGAACCGTCTTAGTATCAAAAAATGGTTTCGAAAAGCCAATACAATGAAATCAGCAGTTCTCAAAGCAACAGCCGCGGCGATGGTAAAGGAGGTGCTAGAAAGACCACTACAACTGCTTGTTCCTCTAACCAAAGCCTGCATCCATGACTAGCTCAGTGGCACTAAATAGGATCCCTATGAATTGTACTAGAAGGCTCGATTTTGCTAGATTAAACCTTTTATCAGTTAGAATTCACCTCACCAGTAGTTAGGCACCGTAACTAACCTTGCTCCGACATCTCTATAGATTGATCTAGTCCCTTGTCTTCCGGACTATGAACTTTTCGACTTTCAACCACCGTTTGTGCCAACAAACAACGTCGAATTTTTGGTAAATGTTCTGGACGAAGAAAGGTCCTGGAAAGTTTATTGTCGAATCACAAAGACAATGGCCTGTGTAGGACTTCTTGACCAGGCTACATCAGAATATCGCAAAGGTATCGAAATTGCTCAACGGGAGAATTCCAAAGACGCGTTGAAAGCCATATATCTGCAGTAGACTTTGTCAATGGCGGAGGAGGAGGCAGCGCTTGGTCTCGAAACAAGAGCCCTTAATCCAATCAATAGTTATATTGTTCTAGACGAGTCGAACCAGAGCATGTTTGTCTCGGGTGTGCGCTTACTGCAAATGAGAATTATGAAGGTGCGATGGAAACTTACAAAAAGGCTTTGGGTTTAAATCAGAGAGACTGCACCACGATCCTAAAAATTTTAATATCTTGTCGAGCCGGAATGACCCCAAAGGAGTGATGGACCTGAGTGAAGTTCACGGGCCTAAGGAAGCAGGATTTTTGGGTTCGTGGCCGTTGCGACGTGATGTTGTTTCATGAGATTGTATTCTGGGCCGCTTGCAAAACTGAAAAGCTAGAATTGGTTAAACAGCTTTACGAAGAGAGATTTGGTCTGGGAGCATCGATATCAGCCTTGCTACTGCCGATTCCAACTACGATCGCGACCAAAAGCCGTTATCGCTAGTTTTTCTCTCCGAAGATCGCAGCTATAGTGTCCTTGTTTTGTCGGTGTTTGCTGGCGTTATTCTGCCGGAAATATTGCGGGGAGCCAGACATTGCTTTGGATTTATTGAAGACGACCTTTTTGATCAAATCGGAATTCCTGAAACTTAACAACACAGTGAATAGCTCGTTTTTAGACTATATTCCCGCTGCATGCAAGCAATTTGCCGAACTCATTTATGACAAGGCCTTGAAGCCTGATGGATCTGTGGATACGAGCATGATTGCGATGTTAGAGAGCCTTATCCGCCGTGATGAAGCATATCAGGAAATGGAGGCTTCTATCACGGTGACAATGGACAACAAGAGTCTCCGGATACTACAAGCAAGCTTATATATGAAATTGGAAAGAAAAAAGGAAGCATTTGCGTCATTAAAAGAATCGTTTCAACGTGCGATCGAACTGCTCAAGGACGACTTTGACTGGAACGACCGGATTGGGTATGACGTCATTTGCAAGATTTTTTTCTTGTGCGACCAGATAGACAAAGCCAAGGTAGCGCTTTTTTTAAAGCGGTATGCAAATGACAGCTTCGAAGAGCTTAACGACGAGGGGATCTTAAAGCTACAGAGAACAAGAAGGACAAAGGGCGCACAGAGGATGAGAATAAGGAGGTGTCTAGATCCGTTGAGTCCCACCGCGAAAACGAAGAAGCGTCAGCACTGGAGGCTGGACAACAAGATACAGCTAGCAATAACGATTCTCCGCCTGATGCTCTCGCGGTTCAAATGGGTCGTTGGAAATGTTCACGAGGCACTGGTTTTTGTCTAGAGCATGTGTTAGGCTTTCACGATCGAGTGTACACCTGTATGAACTGCATCGATGTCGAATTCTGCGAGAAATGCTATGCTACATTGATTGGGGTGGGAATAGCAACTGAGGGGACTAGGAAATTACATATTTTGCAATCTGAGTCATCAGTTTCTCAGCACACCGATCGAAGGCTTTAGGTGACTCGACAATGGAAGAATATTATTATCTAATGGGAAAGCCATATCAGTCACGGAATAGCTCACCGCTGTTCAAAAGGAGTGGGCCTCGGGGCTATATTTCAAGGACTGAATATAAGTGGAAATATATCGAAATGTACTTTAGTTGTGTTTCATTGAGTCTGACGGCGTGTAGAGAAGTCTGAAGTAGTTCACATTATAGCAGGTACTGAGGGCTAGGGTTATATTTACACTTTCGCTGGAATTTATTTTCTTTACCCTTTTTTGGTTTAATTTCGTATTCCTAAACATGAGATTCTCTTACTCCGGTGGTTCTTCTCTATTCTGCTCTTAGTTGTATGGGTACCGTGCCTCACCCCATTTTCCTCTTAATCTTTTACTTCTTCCTTGCTATCTACTAACTTATGTGACTACCAACCCGGATCCTCCTCCTCCTCTGAGAGGATGACAGTGACCCCATGTGCTTCTCCACCAGCGCGCTGTAACACCGTCTCTCATCCTTTGCGTGAGAATCATGCACACCAAGACTAGAATAGAACAACGAGAGGCAGGTCGTAGTACCGCGATACTCGACTGCAGATGTTGTTTGAGCCGGAAGCCAACATAAAGAGACCTGTCGAAACGATTGCCATTAAAGTGAAGGACTTCCCATAGGCCAACCCTCTGCATGCTCGGATTTGGGAGATTGGTTGCAATACTCAGGTGGCGAATAAGAGTGGGCAACTCGGCCCTTCAGACAGCGATCAGTGGCAAACCAGAGCTATTTTCATTAGTCACTTCAAGTTCAATTACCAGAATAGAATATTATAACCAATATTCCAAATCCGAACCACGTGTTAGAACGGATTTCGCGGATAGTACAAGGGGTGTCTATCTATTGATAGAAGCAGGGAGGGGATCTATCTCCCTTGCAACGCAAATATTCTTCTATATGTCGTTGATAGAAGCATGACTAGAACGTTAGATTAGAATAGAAAATAACGTTAATTCTTCTGACTAGCATCGGAGTTGATGTGGGGAGTCAATGATCATGATTGTACATACTCAACCTGAGCTAGCCGATAGGCTATCCATTTAGTCTCCAGCTCAGGTCTCTATAGGAATCGTACAGAACCATCAGACTGTATATAATACCTCAATAGGCCAACTTATTTCTATGGGAAGTACCTCGTTCTACATATACGATAGAAACCCCGCCCAATTATGCCCTCCAATACAAACACCCTCCAATAGGTGACCCTCGTTCCAATCGTGCCTAATACTTAGACGACGAGAAGTCCTCCAGCCAGTAAATTTTCATTTCAACATGATCTGAGTGAGCCGTGTCTATCGACACGGGCTCTGTCGTCTGTAGGGAGTAATAGTCGTGCAGAAGCACGAGGGTCTTCGGAAGCACAGCACCTAACCAATAGCATCAACTGGAATACAGAAAACAGAGGAAACTGCAAGATAGACACAACCCTTCAGGAAACCGGTAGAAAGTCACCTTGAGACTGCGATATTCCCGGATGGTACTAGTGGTATCACCCATTAGCCGAAGGTGGTGGTATGTTCTGCGGACAAACAGCATGGCGGGCGATAGGAATTCAGCACATGGGTTAGAGTATATGACCGGTTTTCTTTTGACGTTATGAAGGAGAATTGAAACCGAAACTGAATCCCAACGTGCCGTGGTTAGACACGACATGCGCTTGGTCCCGTTTGTACTATACAGTTATCGGCTTTGATATAAGTATTACAGCCATGTATACGGCATTTTCCCCACTGTGCCAAAACTGTACACCTATTTTTCACTGAAAACAACACTAACTAGGATACCTATCTAGAGTAGAGTACATGTATACCCCGAAATTAAATTTTGTGCCACATATCACTCGATACAACCGAGCACAATAATTGAAACCTCACCGTCAACATGAATACCGAATATAAGAAGGAGCTACTTTTGGCAGATGTTGGTTCAAATCTACCTTAGTAAGTATTGCTAAAATTAAGAGGGCAGAGGCAAATCCGCTTGCAGCACGTACCCACGACGTGATTGAGTAAATGCAAGCGATATAACGTTGTAGGTGTAGTTCAACCGTACCTTCCACAGCAGCATGACAGCAAGGTGTATATACATGCCCTATCGGCAAAGCAAGAACTGCATTTCTTCTCGTTTGCTCGCCTTTAACTTCTTCACCCTCTCGGCAGCGCCTGATCGGCGCAAACGGTACGAGGTAATTTAAAGTACTTACAGCTGTATATGAGACGTTGCGCCGCGCATGGGCAGCTGGCGGCTATCTATATCACACGCTGCAGGGGTCTGCGCTTCAGATTCATGCAGGTACCATACACCCTGTAGGTTGTACGCGGTATGATACGACGAAGAAGAAAACATCGTTTCTAATATTTCTACACCGTACAGGTTGTGAGTGGATCCAGCAGCCGTGGAAGTTGGAGCCCCCTCAGGACTAATCTACGACTGCAACTGAGTTCGCCGGGAGTTAGCTGCGCCGGCAACTAGGATTTGATAAGGTATAGAGCCGTACAATAATACGGTTACAGATCTGGTGTCTCGGGGGGGTTGCTGTTTTAAAGTGGTTTGCGTGCTACCGAATATAACAATGTTGTATTACGACAGCTGTCTGGCCAGGGGGAACCTTACTGCGTCTGCGGCACAGCACAGGTGTCCTACCGCAAGTTCGCAGTTGGGAGCGAGGCAGCTGGGAGGCAGCAGACCGGCAGCAATTCGAGTTAACGTTATACTGCGACGGTGATGTCGGGCACAGAATATATAGCAACTCACGTCCCTTGCAGTTCTGTCTCGACCTATGTAGCCAGGCATACAACAGACAAGCAGCACAATGATCTTTTCAAGAGCATCCTTCCTTCTGCTGTTCGTGCTTCTGTCGCCCGTGCCAGCATCAAGCGCCCCGCGCGCACTGAAACCCGTCACCAAGCGGTTCCAGCGACGAGATTCAAGGCGCTCGATCGTACCCGCGCACGAAGCGGTAATATCATACGGGGAGGGTGCGTACCGCCTTGCGCTCACTTGCCCTCACCAACCGCTAACATGCGCAGACCACTCCGCGTCCTCTGCGCTCTACCACGCAGACCTCGTGCTTCGTGCGCATCACTCGAAACCAATCCTGCTCCTCGAAGAAATTGAAGCCCTCACCTCTGCCATCTCTTGCGATGCAACCGGTATCTCTATCCGCTTTCGGTCCGCGACCGACGCGCTGCTTGCTGCAAATACATGGACCCCAGAGATGGTAGCGGTCACCAACCACCCACTGCAAGGGTGTGGGCCTGCCGATGATCGCACGCCGTATTTGTTTGTTCCCAAACGCCCTTCCTACTGGGAACTCCTACTAAACCGAAGTAGAGTGAAGCAGATAGATTCCCGCAATCCGCCAACGCTCCATCTCTCCGCCATACGAATCCCGTGGCGAACAGCAGCGAAGAAGTTCGGAGTGTCACTCACACACAGTAGTCCGGAAACATTCTCGAGGGAGCTTAGACGGAGACAGGAAGTAAGAACAAACAAGGACGGATCGGAGGGGGATGCAACGCTTTCGCTCAAGACGAATATTCCTTCCAGAGTTCAACTATACCCTCCACCCGTCAGTAATACCACCGAGTCGTCGCCGGGGCCTGAAGAATCTGGGAAAAATAGCAATAGCGCATCTGGAAAGAACGGCAGTAACGACGCTGGGAAAGACGGTAAAGTGGTTGCGTGAGCACCTCCCTCCCACCGTTTCATGTTTTATAGCTGACTCTAAAAGCGGCGTAAACCCCGACTTCCGCGTCAATTGCGTTGGCTGCACCACCGCAGGCCAGATCCTAGTGAAGGCGGTCTTCGATGTCGACACGAATCTCCCGGACTTTGGAGACGGCGGGGAAAGTGGTGGCAAGTTTTTCGATCTTGTGGTTCTTGATACTGCCATGCTGGAGGTCGAGATCGCCGACGACCTCAAGGCTAGAGCAAATATTGAGATGTTTGCCGGTGCCAGCTCCACTATCTCATTTACGCAACGAATATTGCCGTTGCCGGTTACGATTTCGCCGTTCCAAATAGGCGCGTTGTTGAGCATAGGCCCTATCTTCGACTTTGAGGTCGCAATGGATATCACGGGTCCCAGTGCTTCCGTTAACTTCACGTATGGCGCAGAGCTGGTGGTGCCAAAGGGTGCAAAGGCAACGTTGGATTATGGGAAGTCGAATAAAACCGGAGCGTCAGGATGGTGAGTCCCCCCTCTCTCTTCCTCCACCAGCACTGACGGGATACCAGGGATAAATCGGAGGTCAATGAGATCCCGTTCAACCTCAACTCCCTCGACGGAGAACTAAGCTTTGCCGTCAACCTCACCGCGCGGCCAAAGTTTACATTTGGCGTCCTGGTTGGCGCTGCAACAGTTGCATCCCTCGACGCAGGCTTCGAACTAGACCTCCCAAAGGTCTATGCCAAAGCCACTGCCCTCAGAAGTATGTACTTCCCCCTCCCACATCCCTCCAGAGTATCTACTAACCCTTCAGATGTATCCACAACCTGCGAACCACCAGCAGAAGACGAGTACACTTTCCACCCCACCGCAATCAAGATTGAGAGCGGCCTCGGATTCGCACTACGGGCCGTCGCCGAGTTCGAAGCCGGTGGAAGAGGCGCACTACCCTCACTCATCAATCACCAATTCGACTACGCGCTTTTTGAGAAGGATTTTCCGGCGAAAGACATATGTTTGGGTTTTGATACCCAGAGTCTCGGTGAGATGAAGAATATAACGGAGTTTAAGGAGGAGTTGGATGTGGCGAAGGTTCAGGCGGTTGTGGATAATACGGGGGAGCTACCAGCTAGGGTTGATGTTAAGAGTTTTGAGGCTGCAGGTGGGAAGATGAAGAATGATACAAAGAGCGGGGTTGAGGGAAACCAGTCGAAGCAGCCGGCGGCAGAGAAGGGGGTGGCGACGACAGTGCGGGTTGGAAGGTTGTGTGCCATGTTAATTGCTGTTGGCGTTGGGTTTGTGTTGCTGTAAGGGCGGCGTTTGTTATATATAGAGTATATATTTTCCCCGATTATTATATTTTCGGTTGTGGAAACTGCGGGGCTCCATCATGATTATCATGTCCATCCAACCATGATCACATTCACCCAGTGTTTTCTCTTTTGAGTTTGAACTTTGTACTTATAGGCTAGTGCTACTAGTATCTTTCGTTTCTATCAAACCCACGAGACAGAAACCGCCCGCACCCGCGCCCACGCTCTCAATCAACCATCCCGGCTTTGAGGTTACAACACCTTTTTAAGGTGACACTTTTTTCTATAATAGAATGGTCAAGAGTGGACCAAAAACGCAATAAAGTCTTTTCAAGGTGACAGGTGACAGGTGACGTTGTAGCCTCAAACCCGGTACAGTACCTCCAGTCACTGTCAATCTGCTGCTGAATCCACTGAATACCTACTGTATCCCTACACGCCCGGTTTTGTCAGATTTGCTCAGAAGCCCCCCGCAAAGCCAAATGATTACTCCAACGCCGGAAAGATATCCACGGCAACGACCGCGATAACACAGCGCTGCTACCGATTTACTGCCACAATCATGGTGCTCTGACACATTACCACCGGAATCATAAACGCTGGGACGAAGCACACCAACATATGCGATCACAATAGTCGAGACCTATATACCCACAGCAAAGTCGATTACTCTTACGTATATACCGATGAAAATGTGGCCGATATACTCACAATGGCCCTTACCACGGATAAACACACAATTCACGAAGGCAATGGGACTATGGTAAGGAATGGTACCAGAATGGGAAGGAACTGGATGGGAATGACGGAGGTCGATTTAAGGTTGGATTTAAGGTTGTTTCAACTTTTGGATGGATTCGATGGATTTCTTTGTTTTTTATGGATGGCCGTCCTCAGGCTACGGTAGTACTCTTTCACTGCCCACTTGTCACATCTCAGGGTTTAAGGAGGCTGCTATGGGATCATAACTGGCGCACGTACGCTTATCCATTCGCTGCATTTGTATTTGTTGTTTCTTGCTCCACGGAGTGTAGCAAGAGGGGGGAGTGTTGCATGTAAACTTAGATCTTTTATGTCACTTGCAGATACCTGCGGAGGGTATTCAGCTGTGCCGAAGGTACACAGTTGCGCTGATGGGATTCAGCGGGTCATGCCTAGCTGAGTGCACATGCGTGCGCACAAAGGCATACACGGGCTACTGTATATGAGCATACAAGCTCCCACGATAGTTAGACTGTACAATCAACCATCTTATGCAAAGGTAACAATACTTAGTTATTCTTCAAACGCCAAGGTTATTTGTCGTCGGGGGAGACGTCCCCCATGTGTTACTCATGATGGTACATGGGTAATGCTTACAGTTCTGGAATGCTGTAGTGCAGGACTTATAGATCTACCGTCTTTTGTTGTTGTCAAGGGTGCGGGCCAGTACATGGGCTGGCATTCAGAAATCTCCGATCCTGATGCAGTATTTGCCTCATCTCCAATGGGTAGACCGATGATGAACTAGGTTTAGAGTAGTTGAAACACTTTGAATATCATACCACTTCCAATTGTGAAGAACATCCAAGACTATTGATTTTAGATGGCTACCGCTCACATCTGACATTGGAATTCTGTCAGTATGTTGAGGCCCACAATATCGTATTCTTCTGCTTCTCAGCACACTCCACTGATCTTTTACAGCCGTTGGATGTCGGTATCTTTGGTCCCTTACAACGTTTCTACGGCAAGACTGCGGATGACCATATGCGAAAAACCCGAACCGGTGTTGTGAAAGGATCGTTTTGGAAATTATATTCTGCAGCACGCTCGGCCGCTTATACCCCAGCAAATATTAAGGTTGCCTTTCGAAAAACCGGTATCTATCCTTTCAACCCAGATGCGGTCTTCTCACAGGTCCCAGCATACAGCCGCACTGTCTCTTCTCCCTTGAAGCATCTGACCATTCTAAAAAAACCCCACAATCGCCGAGACCTTCGCCAGCAGACACATCTCGCCAACGATCTTTGCAGCGAGGTAATACCTCCTCAGCAATTGCCACCCTCCGCTGCTTTGCGGAGAGGGAGGACGCGTGTATACGCGATCCCGCATGCCAAGTAACATGGGTATGCTCTGATTAGATCATGAGTGATTAGATGTAGATAGCACGTGGCAGAATGGGCCTAGCATGCCAATTCCTCGCGCCAACTCCGCCACAGATGTTTGTAGCTTCCATACCGTTCAATCACACCATTCAATCTCACCCACTGCTTTCGCAGATTTCCGCTCGCATCAGCCTCATCCCACCCCGCGGCAAGACCCTCACGCATCTCTCCGTTTGCTGCGGCGGATTACGAGTGTTCGACATCAAATTGTCGCTGTCATGCCTCAAACTGGTGGTGCATCTGGCGGGGAATCGCCCACTGTGTCTCCGGGCGAGCTGACTCCCGACATTCAGGGCCCACCGATGGCACCGACACCATCGCGGCCTACAGGAGCTGCATATGGACAGATAGCCGACACTGCACTGCCATCGACCACACCGAAGGCCTCGCGGTCTGCACCGTTTCAGACTCCCAAACACCAGCGCCACCACTCAGCCCCTGAAAACAAGTTCACAAAGACGCACACCAATACCGACTCGGGGCAGAAAGCTACACCATCTGAGCCTGTCTTTCCGACCCCGTTCCGTCGCAACTCGGATCAAGTCCGTCCCTCATCGGCCTGGGATAGCCCTTCTTCCAGGACTACTCGGAATAATATGGACATGTATCTTTACAACGAGCTATATGGCACAATGGCAAGAGATGTACCGGGTCTTCTTGAACGTTTGACCGACCTCCCACAACTCCCCGAGCTCCCCAGTCTGTATGAATATGCGGTACAACACAGCCTGTATATCGAGGCACAGGGGGGAACTACTGGAAGATGGGCTGGTTGGCCACGCGGCATCCCGACGGAAAAGACTGTGCTGGGGTGGCTGGATTCGGTGGTAACCGAACTTTCAGCAGAAATGGCGAGAGTCCACAAAGGCAGGAGGCGTGTATCCGCCTACTCAACCTCAGCCGGTCTTCCTCTGACGGACGGGGATTGCTTACGAAAATCCGACATTGTTCTTTCGTCGATGAGGTCATATGACACCGGCGAAGATCTCTACGATCCAAGTATGTTTTCCATTTCTGAGCAGCGGATTTCTTGGAAGACGGTCAGATTACCGGGAGAGTTGAAACAGAGCACGAAGTACTCTAACTACGACAGCACAATTGCACAGCTAGCGAATTACGTGCGAGAAATTTTCGGAGCTCAGCAAACTCGAATGTGGGTACACGGGTTTACTTTGTGCGCAGAAGATTTTAGGGCTTGGATATTCGATCGAGACGGTGGATTGGGAACCAAGTTGATCAGTATTCACAAAGAGCCGCTTCTATTCATAAAGGCAATTATCGGATTTGCCTGCATGGATGCGAGTGAGCTTGGCTTCGACCCGACAATCCGCTGGAAGCCCGAGGGAGAAGCGGATAGCATCGTGTATGATGCAACCGTTTATCATTCCCTGCCGGATGCGGCTCTTCCTTTTATCGAGGCGGAAATTAAGGGTTCCATGAAATGTCTTGAGATCAATGTTAAGACACCGTTGGCGCGACGAATTGCGCTCCACAGCCGAGGAACAGCCGTTTTTGCTGCGAGAATATGCAGTCCATCGTCTACAACCGCATCTCAGAGCCCAAAACCCGTACATTGGGATTTGGCAGTCAAGGAGCAATGGCGGGCCCCGATAATGGCTATCGAAGAGACAATTTTACGGAGCTTAAGTCCAGAGCAGGCCGCTATAGGATTACCACTGTTCCATTTCCATCAGGATATGGGCCGCGTTTCCACCTTGGTTCGGCAAGGCATTGACCTGAGTGGTGTGATGATCGAACCACCATCTTCCGGATCTCCACGGAGCGAGGCCATTGTCGATGATGATAATGGATCCACAAGGCGCTCGGGACCTAATTCTGAGCTTGACCAGTCGGCTTCCAAGAAACGAATCAAGCTGGCCATGGGGAAGGTCGGCGCTAGTGGTGGGAGAATGGTAGGCGGTACCGACGACAATAAGGATCAAATGGACTTGGTCGGCGAAGCGTCCCTGCTCACGGCCGGGATCTGGCGTTTCAACGATCGGACGAAGTCTCGCTTGGTCATTTCGCCAATTGGAAAACCTCTACACCACTTCAAAACGTACACTGAATTGCTGATGGGTATTCGGGATGCGGTCAAAGGTATTTTTTAACATATTTTATCATCAATTGCTAAGTGACAAAATATTAGGTTGTTGGCACCTGTATTCAAAATGCGGATATGTGCATCGGGATGTGTCGATCAATAATGTAGTCCTTGTTGAAGATGCAACAATTGAATCCAAGGGTATGCTAATCGACTTCGATATGGCCGTCAAGTACGACTCGCAACGCTCTGGCGCGATTGAGCGTACTGGAACATTCGACTTTATGGCAATTGGCATTCTTCAAGGAACGGCGCTTGTGCACACTCCATTGCATGATCTGGAATCCTTTCTCTACATTCTTTTGTACCTTGGAACCACCTACACAAATGGCAAAGTGAAAGTCACTAATCACCAAGAGCAACATCTCTTCCGGCAGCCGACCTGTACTGCCTTCTACATGGAGACGCAAGGTCATTTAAAATTAGCTTTGATGATGTACCCGAACTTCCAAGCCAAAGTTCTTAGTGGCTTGGACGAGACGTTTCGGAAACGACTTGGCAAGATGCTCGTTATGCTCCGTAACATCCTCTGGCCGTACATAGTTGCTGACCCATCGCGACTCGTCCCCATCGCCACAGCTGACGGTGACGCCTCCGACTTTGACTCCGATTGTGACGTCCCGATGGATATGGTGTATGATCCGGTTTTTGAAGAAACATACGAGCCGACATATAAGAAGTTCCTTGAAGAGATTGAAAAGAGGATTTCTAGCCTCAAGGGGGCGTAGCGGATACCTAGGCATTTCCTCGCTCTGCCTTACTTGTACCTGTTTTCCTGTTTTTGTTATAAACAGTACTGACCTGAGACCGTATTCAGATTCAGAATCGACTCCTTTGTCAACAAATAGCACGCCGTCTCAGGCTTCTCCACTTTTATACATTCATCACCCACCCAATTTTTATCCATATCAGCCCTTCTCTGCAGCCCCAATAAGGCGGTTTATGGGCCCCAATACGACTCAGCCTTCTATGGGAGAAAAGATCCAGTGATGATTAAGCCCTCTACTCCAATAAACCTCAAGACAAGTTCTGAATCTATTTACCGAGGGTTGTATTTCGCAGCACGCCTGGCGCCGCTGAGGGTCAGACATCAAAATTACCTTCCGCTGTAGTAGTGGGGGACCGTGGGTACTAGTATCTATGCTAAACACGAGTAATTGACCATGAAGCGTTCCGGAGAGAGCGAAAGTGCACGGCAAATTAAGCATAACGTTTAGACCCTCTTTACCCACTCGAATCAAGGCCCATTTGGACAATCCGAAACCGCCACCATGTAACGTTCGGTCCTTCGTATTCATGCACGCGTATGGTGAGCGTAGTGCATACTCATGTTCTCCCAGCAAGACAAGTGTACCAATTCAGTCCCGTATCAATTTTCCCAATAATTACATCCCTCCTCCCCTCCTCGCCCCAAATAGAGACCGTATGTATGTTACGCAAACCCATTTCTAAAACCCAACCCACCAAATAAAAAATGCAAGTGTATTTATCTAGCCAATGCAACCTCCTCTATACGTACGTACATAGACTTAGCACTTCAAGCTGATCTTGAGCGGCTGGCTGTCGAGTGCTGCATCCCGTTAGTATGCGGAGTCACGTGAGAAGGTGAGAGGGTACGAACCAACACCAAAATTCCGCTCAACACCGCCACGCTCAGCACTCTTGTTGGGCTCATCGAAAGCCGAAAACCAGTACCAGGGGTAATTGGTGGTCTGCAACCAGCACGCGGCAGCCTTCCAATACTTCTGTAGGTTCTGCGTGGACGCGACCGAAGCATCGAAGTTGTCACCCTTGGATGGCCAGCCAGTTTCGCCGATCATGAATGGCTTGGACGAGCCGATTGCTTTGCGGGTGTTGGCGACTGCCTCCTTCAGTTTGGTGAGACCCTGCTCGACAGGGGCGCCCTGCCAGTACGGGAAGCCATTCATCAGGACCACATCGCAGGCCGCGATCACTGGCTTGTTTGCAGGGTCAACCCAGGAAGTCCAGCTACACGGGTGTCAGTCCATAGACAGTGGGATGGGTGTTGGGGAACATACGTATCAGCTGTACCGACAGGGACGTTTGGGGACTTGAGGGCAACCTGCACCATACCCTTGACATCTGCAATCTATTAGCACGGTGTTCCCTGAATCCCGGAAGCGCATCCACACACACCTTTAATCTGTCCCGCCAGTTTCGCGGCTGTGACCTCCTTACGATACAGACTCTCTGAGCCGACGTTGATACCCTTCAACCACTTGGACGTGTCCGGCCACTTCCTCATAGCCTGCTCCAGTGCCGCCTTCTCACGGCCAAACTTGGCGTCATCGACGTTCCAGACTCCCACCCACAGCTTGAAACCTGTTGCGAGTGCTGTTTCATGTCAGCAGCTATTACCAAGGGGAACGGAGGAGGCAACGTACCGGCAGGAACAACGTTGACGAGAGCATTACAGTCCGCGGTCGAGAACATCTTGACGGTGTTGAAGGTGAGCTTTCCGCCCTTGGACCATGACTTGATCTTGTTGAATTCCTGCTGATACTGCGCGGTGGTTTTGCATGCGCCGCTCTTGTGGTTTGCACCTGCGAACCGTCAGCTACATCCGCTTTCCGCAGGTAACGAAAGAGAAACACACCCAGGTTGAAACCGGCGGAGTAGCTGGTGGTTGGAGCCGCGGACGCTACAGCTGCAAGACCCAGAACGAGGGCGGAGAGGGAAAACTTCATTGTGGCGGATCAAGAGCGGGATAGAAAAGTAGGGATTAGGGGGTAATATGTAGCGATGCGATAATTCGAGCAGAGAGCAACTCCAAGTTGGTGTAAAGACAGACAGTTCAAGCTGAATGAGTGAGGAATGAAAGAAGACGAATATAGAGCGACTGTGGTGATAGAGTGAGAGAGAGAAACAGAATGGAGAGAAACAGGATGGAGAGAAAAGAGGAAGAAACGGACTCTGTGGTACTGGCTGCACCCCTGTCTTGCGCATGTGCACTGCAGCCACTCGGGCGCCGAAAATAGGTGGCCAAGCGTCTGAAACACGGAACGGCAGACGCGACAGAGAGCGCATCGATCTGTGCAGCACGAGAAAGAGAGCCGAGTGGCTGATGATCGAGTCGCCGATTGTTTCGTCGACGCTGCGGATTTGTCGTGATGCCCTTCACGCAGCAATCCGCAACAATTCGCGATCACACTCAGCGCCAGTTGCAGGCGAGCGGTGGCGCCTCTGTCGGACCGGGCTAACGGCTTAGAGCTGCTCTCGTTACCACACTTGCAAATGAGCCCAGGGCCGCCAATCACATCCTGGCCGGCTTAGATGAAGCGGGGTCTGACACGACACGAAATTATCCGGATGGAGAATTCTCTTATTCGCGCTGCTGCGAGCATCGGACGCACGAAGGCCAGAGCCAGTGAAACGCCAAACTAACATTCGCTCTGTGGGTTGCACGACCAACTTAAGTGGGAGATGAGTGGCGGACAAGAAACCCTACAGCCAGTCTCAAAACAACCATTAAGGAGACAGAAAAGAGCAATGCACTCACTTCGTTGCCGGTTTCTTGCAGGTCCACAATCGCACTCTGCAAAATCCAGGGCAGTATATATAGAGTACCACTACCAAATCTTTACCAGCGTCAGAAAGAGTCCAGTATCTATCATTATCTTCTCTAAACGCCAGATATCTTCGGAGATTGTAGATATCTTCCTATGCGTAGATATCTATAGGCTCTGTAAATACGCTAGATATGCCACATGCAACCGGGCCCATCTACATATCTCAAGAGCGGCTTCAAAACTATGACCGCATCTGACCGGTCGATCTAACCGCTTCAGAACACTGCTCTAAGACCACCCTGAAGACACAAGTAATGAAACTGCTTAAATGTCTGCATGAACTTGAGCGTTTGTGGAGAGCAGGACGAGGAGAGCTTAGTGTGCCGCAGACAAAAAGGAGAATCCAAGTCCCGGGCTGTACTCAGATCTCGTCTCGTCCTGTCTCGTGCCAAATACTAATTCTGCCTTTTTGGTACTAAATCCGTATCTTGATTGATAGAGCTATCGCTTTTCTATCGATATCGAACTGATATTGGAGAACCCAGGTTGCTGCGTTAATATGTTATCTAGCATGCGGAGGGCTACTTTAGATATATAGCCTTTCTACCCGTTGGGTAATTAATATATTGTCAATTCCAGCTATCCACCTTCAGTACCCTACGCTAAGTTCATACCACCCTAGCGGCCCGTTCCGCATGGAAAATACTCCCCTACCTATTTACACTTATAGATTACGCCTAATTGACAAGAGAGTCCTCCGGTGTTGGTATTGCAAAGTTGAACGTGTTGGTAACCGCTTGTGCTCCCTAGGCCTTCACAGGTTGCAATTTGCAAAACCGGTCTGATGAAAAACGGATTGTAGAATATTGCTTAAATCTCTAGTCTACACACGAATGAGTGAAGAAATGAGTGGGAATATTGAAAGTACCATAACAGATGAGATCTAGCAGTCTTCGGGTTCATTCGTGGGAGGGTTTCGACTATCCAAGAGATTAAAGTTTTATATGGCATTTAAAAGGTCGAGGTTCTTCTCTCCCCCACCATATTGCGTATGAGGACCAGATTATGGACGAAAATAGCAGTCAAGCCGAATGAACAGGTGTATTTAAGTGCACGTGTACATTCGATTTAGTCCAAAAGAGATTTTTCGCCCAATCTGTTCGCGCAGCAGCAGTTTTTCATTTTTAGGCCTGGAAAAATTAATAACATTTCTGGTACTTGCATCAATCTGGAAATTCTAGGTTAGGGGAGTCTGATAATTACCCATTTCGGTAATAACATCGATTCGTTCCCATCAAATTGCAACAAAAAATTATCAACGTTTGAAGTTTCACCACCCACTCTCGCAACTTGATTCGGGCTTTTAAGCAAGACATAGTCGTCTATTGTTTTACAGTACTAGTGTTATTTTATACCTCCGAGTGTTGTGATTGTCGATAATAAGAACAGCCTGAAGTTGGTTCAGAACTTGGCAAAGGCGCAGCTATTAGAGTCCCCGCACCAACATGTTGGTGGACCTATAAGCATAGACTTGTTGGCGACTTGCTGCCGCGCTGCGCTACTCGAAAACTGCGAACTGCTCTGGCTCGACAGACTGTGCATTATGCTGACCAGCCGCAACGACAAAAATTAGCAGATTAAGGAAATGCACACCATATTCAGGAGCTGCGATCTGTGTCTGGTGCTTGCTGCCGGTCTAGGTAGACTCGCAAGGCTCAACGAAGAGATAACATGGGCAAAGAGAGCTAAACATTACAAGAAGCCTTGGTCCCCAAGGTGACAAAACTTTTATTTTCTTGTACTGCGGAAGACTCCCCATTTCGTACACATAACATGCAGTTTCCCTGTTGCCCGTTGGAGAAGTTGAGGTTGGATACTTGGCAGTCGCGGATTTATCCTTTGTACTTTCATTAACCACGCCGAGATGCTCCACAATTACTGTAGGCCGGGATGAACACACATTCAAGATGAAAATATTGAACTTCACGGATTCTTATGCGCTCTGGAGCACGATGCAGAGTGACGACGAGGGAGCTAGGTATTGCGATCTTTGGAGAAGTGTATGGATGCGAACTTCGTCGAGGGCCGTCGAAATGGCGTTTAGCATGATGGGCCTTTTCCGAGTCGAATTGGAGCCATATGCGTTCGACGAAAACGACAGGCACGGAGCGACAATTGCACTAGCGCAAAGGATCACGTAAAATGCAAAATGACGGGAGGGTGGATTGGATAGGAACTACGCTTTTCGATCTCGAACCATCACCCTTCATATCTACTATGCCTGCCTTTCCTGAGATCAACGTAAATGGAATCATCACTGAGACAAGGGAGGGACCTTGCGTATTTGCGGAAGGTCTTGGGGGATACACTTCTGGCTGCGAGATGCTCCGAAGGGCAGTGTGGACGAGAAAGGATATCTACGGTTCAGGAGTCATGCGGCGCCGATAAGAGAAGGAGTTTCCGGTTACCAAGTCAAGCGACCTTCCAGGAAGAGGGGAGTAAATAAAGATGCCCGAGACATATCGAATGGTTACTGTGGATGTTTGGCACCTCCCAGGATGTGGGACACCGTCAAGGAGGAAGAGCCTATCGGGATGTATGCGGTTAGCGTTGGGAAGTGTATGCACTACAGTCTGCCGGAGCAGGTCGTCTTTCCCATGCCAAACAACGGGGTATTGATGCTTGTCAAGAGGCACGGAGGGAACAAATTTCACAGGGTGTTATTCGTTTTTGTACCTTATGGTTTTTGGCGTGACTGGTCATATTATGAGTTCAGCATTGGAGGCCCCGAGGAGCTTCCGTGTAAGTAGGTGTTTCGTGTAATATAAACTTGGAGAGTCGGGAATAAGAGATCTTACTTCGTAGAAGGTATATACTCCCGAAGACTGGTGTAAGTAATTCCCGGGATGCCTCTGGACTCCCTATCCTTCCAAGATATTTGGAATTTCCCGCCATTAAGCGCGCCTCTTCACTTCTTCGCCTCGGCTAAAATGCGTAAAATTCGCAATCGATATCTTAAAACTCAGCTATGGGCAACAGCTAGAAATAGATATCCCTTACTGGAAGCTAACAAGTGTAGGTAAATTTCCATGCGCATGGTCTTTAGTGGGAGGGTTTCCTCATGGCCTACAACCAATGGGTGATAGGCTAGGGTACAAAAAGTGCGGGATCAGCACAAGTGTAGAAGTGTAGGCTGTTAGAGACTTAAGGTTGGCATGAAGACGGTGAGGAACGATATACGATATGACTACCTGTTGCTGAAATTCTACCCGATCCTGCGTCCAGCAGCCAGTGGAGGGGACATCTAACTAGCTCTTGTCCCTTCTACTCTCCCGAACAAGCAAGAGGGCAGATTGCATGAACTTTGTACACAATAACACTTCCAAACACCGTTCCGTGCCCATTAAGCTTCCAACACCCAAGTGCAAGAGCTTTAGGTCTACTATATTGTGGCAATATCTCGTGACAGCGAATAATCATAGAGGGGCATTTCATAGCATTCGAAGTGGACTCTAATAGCTGTTCCAAAGAGTAAGTACATCAATGAATCCAGAATTCGGGGCGGAGTTCCTGAATCATGGCACATTGCAAGGCAGTTTAGCCAATACCTAGGTAGCTTGTACTCCGATGAAGCAAGCATGTGTGATCTTCCAGGAGAATGGCAAATGTTGTGTACGATTCTTTTTGGCGCGAATAATGGCCGCAAAGATGGATTATTGTCCGGGGGCGTCCGTGTTTCCGAACAGTCAATTCTTAGTCAAGTCGCGCCAGTCAACTTTTGAGTGTCATGCCGCCTAAAATATAATTGAAAGGATTTGGGAATTGTCCAAGTTTTGTTATCCAAGTTCCTGCACACCAGCGCCATGTGGCGATCAGCTCTTTGTACTTGCCAACAATGACTTGGAAGTCGTTCTGATCTTTGCACAGTGGGTGTTTGCCCGATATGCTAACCCACTCATAGATGGCATTGTTTTGTCTTATAATGAGATGAGATATGAACAGAAGTTGACACTCAAAGCTAGACGGATATGGTGAGTTACTCTTGATGACATTCATTCGGGTTCCTATCTGTAGCTTTGTATTCTCCTTTGCTTTTTACTGTATCCGAAAAGTTGGCTGGCGCGAGTTGACTGTAAGAATTGACTGTCCGGAGACACGGCGGTCCTAGTAATTTCTCGACCTCGAGTGATATAATGAGACTCAACTTCGAGACTTGTTCATAGGCACTCACTCGCTCGATTGGTTCATTGAAATACTAACTTTTTTGAAGTTATACCAAATCCTTCCGCCCGGATGCCTCGTGTGTCCACAAAGATTATTTTATGAAACTACAGCTTGCTTCTCTGCGGGCGTCTTTGTTTGCGTGTGGGAAGATCTCGAGATATACACATGCCAAAATCAGAGTTGGCTCGCTCCATGCCTTGTGCTAAGTATAACTTAGCCCTACCTATACCTAGTCTGACCCTCTGAGATAGGTGCCCATAAGCTTACTATCAGCGCTAAGGCCGAGTGACAAGGCAGAGATCCCAGAGTGAACCGTATAACGGGGGTTCGCAGATATCTCCGGCCTTTACATACGACTAAGGATCGGCCCAATTAAGTAGCCCTGTGGATGTCAGAGGAAGGCAGATGATGGGTCCCGGCCAATCATCCGCGTGTATACTTGCAATTGTGACTTGCTGTCTTCTCGCACACACATTTTATATATTCCACCCACGACACAATGCCACGCCCTACATGTGTAGAGAGTTAGTTCGCCATAGGAACTCGCATGGATAAGTATATATTACCACTCTATGCTCGCGGGCTACCGATACGAGGTACCTCTTGCTTCGGCACTCGTCGGTGGAGATTGATCACTTTGATCATGCACGTAGCACAGTCGGTGGTAATTGAACAGTGGCAAAAACACGGGGGCGAACCACATCGCCGTGATGTGATGGACGTTTCAGCCTCCCATCAATACTGCATTGGAGCGAGCGAGACTGGAAATGCATTGAGTAGGTGTAATTATGCATTCCACAGGTAGGGCACATTCGAAAGTCTTGGTCGGATGTTAAGGTAAGGCGATTCGGCATGCCGGCTCGGGAATGTCGACCTGATGATCAAGAATGCTCAATCCCCAATCGTCCCCGCACACCAATGCTGTTGCACTACGGAAGGGTTATACTATTCTGGTGTATTTCCCCGCTTTCCGCGGACTCGGGCGTGGGATGACTAGCCGTCCTCCAATAAACGTCGACATGATTTCTGTGCTTTTTTGCAGATGGCTTGCCACGTTATACGTTATACCTGGTACTACGGATGATATCATGCGTGATGAAATATGTCTGCATGAATTTGTACTCACGTGGGCTGTTCTCGGTTGCTAGACTTTCGTGTTGTGTGCGATATGCAGTAGGGCATTGGCGGTGAGATTAAGGTAAGCAATTTTGTTTCGTGACGATCTCACCCGCACTCGGGAGGGGCGTTCAGAGTGGATGGATGGATGTTGCGGGTGCGGGGACGTTTCATCCCACATACCTTAATCTCACCAGCTTAAGTAACCGCCCATCCACTCGGGAAGAGCGTGCATATGAGCGGCTACGACTGTCATAGAAGGAAGATGAAGATGAATGAATGGCTACCGATTGCAGCGGTGATGCAGGTGTCTGTTCATCCACTCTCTTCTTGCCCCTGAAGAGTCCAGTCGGTCTTTCTTACTCCTGTTTGTGTTTTGTCTGTCGCTCGCTTATCCTGATTGATCGGTACCTTGCAGGTGCCAAGGCTTGCTACAAATGAATGCTGCTGCAGCATCTCGGGAACCCCGCACCAGTCATTCCACGACAGGAGATGCTGATTCCTTTCGCGAAGGAACTGCACCTCATCACCTCATCGCCTCACCCACCCACCAGCAAACCAACCAACCAAACCCAATTCGCGAGCGTGAATATGTTGCCGTGCGCAGTCGTGTTTTGCACAGATGATACGATCTGCATCATATACCCCATGACAGCGACTAGCGTCGTTTCAGAGTCTTCTAATCGTCTTGGGGGTACTCTTGTCGCAGAAAAGTAAGTTCGCCATGTGATCTCAGCGTTGCAAAAGTGTTCGTGATTGCCGAGTGCGAACAGCATTTTTCTCATCCAGTGCCCATCAAATTTGACGAGGTAAGATCTAGACGGTATATATAAAATTCAGATGAGACCCAGTTTGGGCCCGGGGCCACAACCACTACTGTAAACAAATTTTTTTTTTCGGAAACCGTAATTTCTCTGCATTCTGTAGCATCTGGAATGACGATACCCAAAACTTGGGATTTTTTGTATATTCCGTGCACCAGAAAAGAAGATGCGTGCATGCCCAAAGATCTGTTTTGGCGGCGCTATCCATAGTAGCCTGAGAAACTGAGTTGCATAGGCCCTTCTTTCGAGCTCTTGAAACTGGAGTCCGAGGTGCAAGTCTAACACTGAGATCACACGACGGATCCACTTTTCGGCAACATAATTACAAGCACTGTTTCTTATAGAGTGTATCCAGAAGTTGTTACTCAATTCATTGACGGGTTGTCGGGTATCTGCAGGAGGTTCGGCGTTGACCCTGCCGTATTGCAGAGATGGAACGTCAAGGCCTGGTTTTATGCAGCTGCTTGGCAACTTTGAACCGGGTATTCGGACTGCAATGAGCGGCGACGGAGCGAGAGGGGTGAGGTATTAGGCGCAGTAAGACTTCACTTGTCCCCGGAGTGGAGCTGGGGAGTTCCAAAACTCAGTAGGAAGGAGAGCAGAGCGCTGAATGGAGGAGTGTCAGGACGGTAAGAGCTTTTTGTTCCGTTCCAGTTTAGCCAGCACATTCTCAATATCTCCCAGGACTGCACCGCAACGACGACAACCAGACCAGCAAGGGGAGATGGTGCCAGGGTAAGGCTTTTCTCCAGTGCCAGTAAACTAGCGGGCTGACATTCTTTCATAATAGCTCCGACGAAGATGAGGCAAGCAAGGGACGGCGCGAGGCTCTAGAAAGCCGATGGCAGTGTTCTAATTCCGGTTCAAGCTTGGTGACCGACCTAAGCGTCCGCACTGGCTACCTTCCTTAGCTCTCTATAGAGGATAAGGAAGAGACTTTCCGGAATGAAAAGAGGAATACTTCACTACCAGCCGCAGAGTACCAATTCTCTGTTGAGGCATCCTTCGACCTGACGGGCGTCTCACCATTTATCACGGTATTTTTTCATAAACGCTACCGTTCGATCTCACTGGGACTATGGCCTGTCTTCGGTCCACTCCGATTTCTCGGCGTAAGCGGGTCTATACTTCTCCAACATTTCCATATACGCGCTCTTCTAAGCGACACTAAAATGTTACCAGCACAGCACTTTAAGCTTTGAGATCAAGGATCTTGTCGGAGTATGGTTGCAGTCGAACTAGATCTTCGCGACCTAGATGAAATCATCGTCACTCCGACGATATACTCGAATGCTACATGATACTAGTATTGATAGATGACAGCAATGATAGGACGGCTTCTAGAGCGAGTACCTCTGATCTGACCAATTGTTGTGATTTGAGTGATCATGACAGATGATTTCTGCTAACTCTACACTCCGAACTACATCTATGTCTTCTCCTTTCTTCACTGGTCCAATTGCTACCTCCTAATACTCTCCTCCACAGCAGTGGCTCGTAAAGTATCCAACGCCCACCGCCTCCCTACAGCTATAGGTGAGAGTACTTTCTGAGGAGTATCTGATGTGGCTGCGGGGTAGTGGTAATGAAGGCGCAGTATTGAGAGAGGGAGGTGAATTTCGCAACACGGAGAGAGACTACCGAGGGGAGATGGATGGTGGAGGGACAGCTAAGAGACATGGGCAGTATTCGTTTCTGGTGTAAGGTAACACCTTTTCGGTGGAAAAGTTCAGGATAGGAAATGCTACTGTAACGGGAAGTGGACTAACCGCTAATACCGCTAATAGTGTCGGAGCCCTGGCGTGTACAGTCGTGCAACAAAAATAAGTGGACATAATGTATAATTGGTATATGAATCAATGTAACCACAACCTCCAGAAAGCTTCAACACTGTGAGAAGGGAGGAGTATCATCTTAGAGAGTGTGTTAATAAGCTTCATTGGGGTAGAGATGACATCTGGGTGCTGGTTGAATGGTTGTTGACAAAGTCGTGATCTTCGTGTGTCCACTTATTTTTGTTGCGCGACTGTACCACACTTCGAGACTAAACCGCTATGGGAAGTCATTGTCACAGAAAGTACTTAGTATGGAGCTTAAATGCTGTTAGACAGGGGTACGCTGAAGAATCCCTCACCCCGGACGTGAGCATCTTCAACTGTACGTGAAGCAATGGAGGTTTCAGAGAACCTTCGATATAATTCGCGGAAGTTCGGAGAGGTATAAAGTATACCGACCGCCTGGTCACCGGACTCAATGCCGAATGAACTTGAGATGGAGATGCTGTGAACGTATAGTACACATCGGTCGCCCAGCTCAAGCAGCATGAGCCACGGGTTGTCAGTGCGTATGTGGCGCATCGATTGTACCTATCAGCGTAGATGATTCTGTTTCCCCGGTACTCGTTGGATCGGCATTGCATTGTCACGTCTAGCCTACATCAACCTCATCGCGATGAGCAATCGAAGATGACGAAAAATTCTATTCTTCGCTACTTCTCAACCTGGGCATCTGAGATAGATTCTTACGTTTCAAGAACAGCCAAGTCTCAGTCCAGTCGTACCGGGGGATGCGGATTGGGGTTGGGAATTGGAGAGCGCGGGAGCTCCTGTGCAGAGTAATTTCCGACAGATAGCAAATTACCTCTCATCGCGCATGCTGCGAGATACGAGGAGGGAAAAAGATGTTCCAACTGGCCCCCATTCTCCCCCGATATTTCTTTTCTCCCCCCAAACTGAATAATATTTTTTTCTCCTTTACGAAGAGCGAGTTGACATTGACATCGAGTCTGCTAGAGTGAAGTGCTAGTACTATAGTACGATCCTACTTAGTAAGTTAGCTCTCTTTATCTTCTCTCGATCGAGTGGGTCCTCGCACGTTCCCTTCTCACTCGCTCGCTTCCTCCCTTCGAGTCTCGTCTCTCTTCTCGTCCGTCCTTCCGCACATGCTGCTATCACAGCACCATCACCATCTCAACGACACGACGAAGCCATCGCTGCTGCAACAAACAGAACGAGAAATACCTAACCCGAGTGCACTCGTCCAGTTTGCACGTCCACACATTCATTCGTTCGCACTCTGCATTTCCGCCGTCACTCGCTAGTCACTCCTTTCCGGTCATTCTTTTGGCCGACACGACAATTGCCGTTTATTCCCTCTCACCACCGACAACTGTTGTACGCGCCATTTTGACGGTGCATTCAGTCACGTGCGAGTTAATTAACAACTCATCGGCATCACCCTCTCAAAGAGTGCATTGGACACTTCGGGGATACTTCTGGGTTAGGTGCTGTCGAGCGTTGTGGAGGTTGAGGTTGGTTTTTATTGCAGACGACTGCTCGACCATTCCGACAGGGGGTGCTTTTGCGACTAACGACGAGCTTCTAGATTACATTCTTTTCTCATCGAATACAAACCCTTCGTTTTTTGGAGCTTACACTCAAATATCGCACACAAGGGGCTACGTCTGTTGAAGCATTGAGAACAGATTTACCCGCGTAATATATTACAATTCTCAGTAACCTGGTCAGGAACGCAACGCAAAGTCAGACTAATCAACCGCACTCGTCCACACGTACTTTATATACGCTCACTGCTATTCCGCGCTCATCAACGACTAAAGGGGCTACCGACTTGCAATTCAGCTTTAGTTCATCTACTTCAACATAATGCATCGTCTACGAACGAAGAAGAAGACCAAGGGCGCTGATGATGAGGATATTCCTCCGGTTCCGGCCCTATCAAAGGGTTTCTTCGGGAGAAGCAAACCAGTACCTCAAGAACCGCCTCAAGTTGAACTCGAATTTGCTCTGCCACCAACTGATGACTTCCGGACGTCATTGCTGATGCCCAATTTGGCAAACCGGTTCAGTATTCTGAAGCAAGAGCAAGCTGCTGCTGCTGCTGCTGCGGCGGCGGCGGCGAAAGACGGTAGCTTTGTTGCGGGTCCTGATATTGATGGGCACGTGTTGAGCGGGCCAGATGGTTTTTCGTCGTCGCGCTTCATGGGGCTGGGAGATATTGCCGAAACATCGTCCATCTCCGGATCAGTCGCGTCAGCACATGACCGATTGACCTCAAACTCTGAGGAGAGAAGGATATCGGAAGAAGACTCTACAAGTGTCATGAATCGTTCGCGTCCTCAGGGTGAAGGAAACGTCCTTTTCGGTGGCAGACAAAAGGTGTACAAAATAGCACCGAAGGCACTGAGGGGAGGTACAAGCTCCATGGAAGATCTCCGCATGGGGAGGTCGGTCTCTCGGGACGACCTGCCCGGGTATCACTTTTCGCGCCGGCACACGGCGGAGAAAGACGGAGAGGAGGACGGGGACAACAAGGGCGATGATCTCCCGGAACATGACAAGAATCGGTATACCTCGTCTTCGACGAATTCTACGCCTACGACGATGACGAGAACATCAACAGCTGCTACATCGATCAACTCCCAGCCCGGCCACTCCGCTCCCGTCCCAATCACCGTATCACTCCCACAGAGCCCTACTGTTGCTCCTGCAAAGACTCGGCGACCTCTGTACGAGCAAGCGTTGGACCAACAACTCCAAGATCAGCAATCGAGCGCGATGGGTCGACTGGAAAGACTGGCATCGCTGAGGAGAATTGGTTCGGTAAGCCCGACTAGAAGTGATTCGCCTGTACTCGGCGGTCGCGGATCACCACAGCTTGCATTTCACACATCGCCCACAACGTCGCCCACATCCCGGCCGGCAATGCCATGGTCGACTAATAAAAAAGCAATGCCTCCGCCGCCTGCAGTGGAAGCTGAGTCGCCGCCGCTAGACGCCACAAAGCCGCCGAGGCCGGCTGGTTTTGATAAATTTGACTTTGGAATTGATCTACAGCGAGTCCCTAGCCCTCCTGATACTCTCAAGACAACAGGATTCCCTACTCAGGGCCCCTTCTCTCCAGGAATGCTCAACCGAGACAGATATGAACGACGCAGTCCCGAGAGAGAGAGGGTTACTTCTCCTGTTTTAGATCGGAGATCCTCGGTGTCATTGGGAGCCGTTGGTTCGCCCAGGCATTCTGAGAACCACGAGGCCCGTCCGACGGCTTTTCTGGCATCATCAGCTACCTCAAGCGAGCGTAGCTCTATGGAGCAAGATCTTGTGATAATCCAGCACATTGGCGACGAACTGGATGACGCTGCAAGAGATATTAGTAGCAGTGATAGCAGCAGCCCCCCGACGAGCGCCATGAAATCCAAGTTCCCAGATCCCGCGCCTGCAGCAGATGAGCCCAGACCGGAATCACCCGCCTATGCAGCATCCCAAGTTTCCTCGTTGGATGACGAGCCATCGAAGCAATTCCTTGAGGCACTACGGCCACTTAGAAACCCCGAGGTTTCTCCGCCTTCTCCAAAGTTCACGGTGGATGCCGCCCCCCCTGGTACTGACGATGATTCTCCCACGCTCCCCCCAGGTCAGGGTCTCAGTTTGCTTGTCCGACAGCACCTTCGTTCCGATTCTGGTTCTTCTTCCATGTACGCAGCATCAACTTACAGGCTATCCCGGGTATCTCGTCATGGCGTAACAGAATCCACCACAAAACCAACCGTGGAACCGAGAGTGTCTACGAGCAGTGCAGGTGATAACGTCTGGCAGTACGATGAATTTGCCCATCATAATGACGACGAGCCCCCCAGCCCGTCTAATATGTATTCGCAGCCTGTTCCACAACAATTCGTGTCTCCATCTCCACCGGAGGAGTCTACCTATAGACCGACAGGCCGTTCGAACACAACCCGCGGAAGGCAGTTGGAGGATGATGAAGGGCAGTCACAGATGGAACGGAAATACGGAAGGCAATCAGAAGATCACGAGGGGCGATCTCCACCATCGGAGGAAGTTTCTTATAGACCAACGGGCCGATCGAATACGATTCGAGGAAGGCAATCTGAAGATGACTTCAGACGGTCGGAGATGGGGAGGGGGTACGGACGGCAATCAGAAGATGATCAAAGACGGTTCGATTTGGAACGGAAATATGGAAGGCAATCAGAAGATAATGAGAGGCGAGCGGAGAAGGAGCGGAAATACAGAAGGCAGTCGGAAGATGACCGGAGGCGATACGATTTGGAACGGAAATTTGGAAGGCGAGTGGAGGAGCCGGAGAGGGGAGACGACAGGCGAACGGAGTCGACTGAGAGAAGAGGCAGAAGGAGGGCTGAGAGTAGGGCCGAAACCGAGCGAGGTCCTAGCCGGGCGGGCACGGAGAGATCGCTGAGCAGAGCTGGTGAGGGAGACAACCAGGACCGGGATTGGGTGGAACAATTGGCGTTCAGGCGACAACTTGTGCAACAGAACTTAAGGAACCAGGAAAAGATCCAAAGCCACCATGAAGCAGAGGGTTTCCGTGATTCGCCAGTGAGAAACGGCGGCACTTTGAGGTCGAAGGGATCCAATGGCTTTCTGAGAGACGCGGGAAGGCCTCCTGTGATAATGGGGCCAAATGGTCCAATGCTGGCAGATGGTGGTAGGGGTAGAGGGTGGCATGATGGACGAGTCGATGGGGAGAGACATGGTATGAGAGGGCCTCATGGTATTCCTCCAGGTCCGCAGTTTCTGAACCGTCAGCCTCGACCAACGCAGCGTCAGCGCCCTCCTTTGGTTACCAATAATACCTTCGGTAATGGTCCTGATCCCATGTTACCCGATGGTCGCTTGAGAAAGTCGCCATCTGGTGCGCGTCTTCGTCCGGGACCCCCGCACGACATGATGAACGGCGGAAGTATTAGTGCTGGAAACACGCCGAGAGGGCAACCAATGGGCTGGCAGGAGAGTTGGGAACCCGTTCCAAACTCGCGGAGTCAGCCTACAACACCCATTCCGCGAGGACCACCGACAAGGCCGCCGTACCAACAGCCAGGTGATGGATATCGGGATGATCTCTCGCGAGCGATGATGACGGGCCAATCAAGTGTCGCCGAACCAGCTCCAAGACAACAATCTCCGCGGAAGCGAACAGGCTCTAGCCCGGATGACCTAATGGAGAATGTCAAGTCTACCTTTGAAGAGGAAGAACACCGACCTCTGAGCTTCAGGAGGCCGCGGGGCAATAGTCTCATTGGCGGACGCAAGGGACCTACTGAGAACCCACCCCTACCGCAGATCAATACATCAGTCCTGCTAGGTCCCTCAAACAATCCCGCACCTGGCACTAGGTCAGCTGGCCCTGGCCCTGCGCCTTCGCCAGCAGCTAGGTCAGCTGGAGCTAGTTCTGGCTCAGCAGTGCCTTCACCAGCAGCCAAATCGCCGCAAGCGATCTTGCAGCAAATCGAAAGTGCGAACTCAGTTCTCGCTGTGCCAGCCCGAAAGAAGGCCATAGATAAATATCAAATTGGGCAGCCGACGCTCCTCTCCATGACATCCACTTTTGATACCATCGACCTGCCGGGAGCCGGATCGGGGCCACTCACGACACCGCCGTCAACGGCATCCTCATCCAAGAGCAGGAAGCGGACCAACACCCTCTTCGGAGCATTCGGAAGGGGCAATTCGGACGACCAGGTACCGGATATGCCTCGGAGCGACATCGACTTTGATGACAGCAAGTCGAGCAAAAGTGTCGGAAGGAACAAACTCCGGAAATCAATAAGCGACGGAGGGAGTCTGAGCAGCCGAGCTCGGGTTAACGAGAGGGTAGTGATGCGCGAACATATGCCCCGGATTCAGCGGGTGTCTCCGGCGATGGACAAAGAAATCGGTGGAATGATCTAGGCAATAACTTTACTACCACACATGACCGTAATGTAGCCTTTGTTTTTTTGTTAACTATATAGCTTTTTTGCAATTGTGTTCGTTGGTTTTGTCTGAGCGACTTTGGTTTCTTCGGTTGCGGGTGTATGGCATTGTAATGTAAGATTGCCAGTCTTCCAGTTGTTTCTTTTCACGATTACATATGTAGCGTCGCCTCAGCTATTACTATATCATATTGGATCTTTGGAGTTACGGATGGATATGGGGAGTGTAACTTTTAACGTGGCTTTGGTTTTTATATGAGGGAGGGCTGATGGATGGATGGATGAATTCGTTTCTTCTACTTTGTTTGGATACCCTGTTGAACGTATAGAAAGAATCATAAGCTTTATTTGCTGGAGAGGTGAGAACAATGGTGGTGATGGTGGTGGTGATAATTGATGATTGGGATTGCTTGGCTTGCTTCGACTTTCACGTGCGTCTGACCATGTTGCTCCTCTTCCCCAGCCTATAAATTAAAAATCCTCAAACTTGGTCCATACCTCTCTTTATCGTCCTGATTTTCATCCCCGTCCGCTCCACTTCTGTTTTATCCTATTCTTCGCAACAGCCATTCAGCGACATCCATCACTCAGCCGCAACCAATTTCGTCATCAGCCAAGGCAGCTGGCGTCATCCTGCGCCAAACAACCTCGACCACTTGTTCTTCTCACACCGTGATGCATGGCAGCCCTTGGTTGCTCCTCCTCCACCACCACCACCTCTCATTCTTCTAACACCGTGCAGAAACCCCTTGGACGACGCATCCCGCAGCGCATATGTCGTCCTCAACTGACACCGCCGCCGACTCTCCCAATGCTCCACCCACCATCGCCGCTTTCTCCCCCGCCTCTGCCTCCGTCGTCTCGCGCTCCACCTTCCAAGTCCACCAAAAAAGCCCGCTCCTAGTTGCTACCCCGCCACAAGTTACAAGAGCGCTCAGCAAGGCATTCCCATGGATCCAGCAGCTCGACAACGTCTTCGCGCTGCTGACCTGGACCTCCAATGATCCGTGGGAGAGCTTCCTGGTCGTCGTGGCGTTCTGGGGGATCGCACTCTACGGTGATGCCTTACTGCGATGGGTAGGGAATCTCTGTGTCGTCGTGCTACTGATTGCGGGGATGTTTTTGCGGCGCTATTACAGACGCGATGACGGCACGACGCTCGACGACATCCTTGCCACCATGAACCGGCTTAACCACCGCGTCGACGTCTTCCTTTCCCCCTGCGTCACGTTGTTGAACATCCTATCCTCAGAAAAAAATGCAACTACCGCCACTACTGGCCCCGCGCTCACAACCCTCTTCATCCGCATCCTGCTGCTCACCCCACTCTGGCTCGCGCTCTCTATATGGCCATTCCACATCATCACCCCGCGACGCATCATCTTCCTCTCCGGCACCCTTTTACTATCCTGGCACTCCCGTCCGGCAAAGGTCAGCCGCACGATCCTCTGGCGCTCTACAACACTGCGGGCCTTCTCCCAACGCATCACCGGGCTCACATTGTCGCCCTTCCCCACGCCACCCGCACTTCCTCCACGCGCCTCCACAACAACAATCACCCCCGCCACCTCCTCACCAGGTATAAAATTCACCTTCTCAATATTTGAGAACCAGCGGCGCTGGCTTGGGATCGGCTGGACTGCAACCCTCTTCCCCTCCGAGCGCGCTGCATGGACAGACGAACACCTCTCAGCATGTCCCCCACCCGATGAGTTCCAGCTCCCTGAGACCCCCGCAGAGAGCAAAGTCCGCTGGCGCTGGGTGGAGAGTGAGGGTTGGGAGGTTGAGGGTGCTACCGGAAACAGCGGTGGCGGGAAAAGACAGGAACTTAAAGACCGACTTGGAGGACCTGGTGAGGGCGGAGAGGGGTGGTGGTATTATGATAATAAGTGGCATGATGGACGGAGGGGTGTCGATGGATGGGGGAAGTATACGCGAAGGAGAAAGTGGGTGCGACGAGCGGAATTGGTGGAGGATGATGAGGTTGCTAATGGAGGGCCGGTTGATGGAGATAATGCTCGTCCCCCGCCGCCGCTGCCGCCCCGTGAGCGCTTGGAGGAAGATGCGAGAGATAGTGGGAGCAGTGGGAGTGAAGATGGTGGCATCAGAGTGAATGGCGATGAGGATGGTGCGGTAGTTACGCCGCCGTTGCCGAGCCGGTGAGAGGGAGTGGGAGGACTTTTTTTCGGAGTTTGAAGGTTGGGTTGGATGGGTATATCTGGTTGGTTGTGCTTGTTACTGGGTGGCGTTGACGAGGGTGGTAACGATGATTGGGATTTCGTACAATGTTTGTTTATATGAAAACATTTCTTGGATGGCTCATCTCTCGCACTCACTAGCTAGATGATAAACCCTCCTGAGCTACGTTTTGATTCAATCAAGTAGATATTCATAGGACATTTCCATAACATAAGCAGTAATTCAACTGCTCAGAACTTTACTGTTCAATGTGTCAATAGTTATAGACGAGCTCACAACCAACATTTAAGCGCGCTTAATCCCTCCCTACAAGCCACATGGCGGGATTTTATAAAAAACCGTTTGCACCACACCACCACCACCACCACCACCACCACCACCACACCGCTAACTCTCGAACCTACAATGTCCCCTACAGCACCATCCGATTCTCCCTGGATCCTTTCAATCTCCTGCTATGGCCGGGGCGACCCGGCACTCAACGACGCTCCTGGCCACCGTGGTCTCGCGCTCCACCACAGCGCCTTCTCCATCTGTCGCATGCACCACATCCGCTGTCCCGATAATGAGTCCTTCATCTACGACCCCCGCTCCCAACCTCTTGAAGAAGCTTCTCTCTGGGGCCGTGCTGAAATTGCGGTTCTCTCAGAGGAGCAGAAAGACCTAGCTGAAGCTACGCTCACCAAATTCGGTAACGACCAAAGAAATATCCTCGAAATGGGTATCGGGAACTGTCAAGACTGGCTTATGGGAGCGCTGCAAATGTTGGAGGATGTGGAGGTGATAAGGAAAGAAGACGGAGAAACGGAGTTTTGGAGGGAGATGATAAACTGTGGCCATGAGAAGGTGGCAAAGAAGGTGAGGGCTAGAGGAAGAAAATGGATACCGAGGCCGGAAAGGTTTGACCATGAGGGGCCTGTAGATGCAGCGTGGGGTAAGGAGGAGGCTAAGGTGGCGATGGGGAAAGGGGGGATGGAGAATGTGAGGAGTATGTTGGAGGCAAAGATGGGAGGGAAGGGGATGGTTATAAGTAGTCCGTTCTTTAGCAAGAGCAGGCCGGTGGCGGAGAAAGAGTAGATATATTTATCTAGCTCTTCTGGGGAATTCAGGAAGTGTCCATTCCATTCCCCCTAGGCCCGGCCCCTTATACTAATAGCAGAGCATAGCGGATGAAACAGGCAACTCTATTCAGATACTAGGCGCTTAGTAGAGAAATTCATATTATGTCTTCTCACTCGACCCCCCTCTTTACATATCTCTTAAATATTCATTGAAGAATACTTATACGTGCGAGTAGTAGATGTCATCTACTCCTGAACCTAAGCTGGAGCATCTCCAGAAATATAAACTCGTCATTCAGCTTAATGTCAGTGCCGTCAAACCCTCCACATCCCCACGACTCCACCCCTCAATTTATCACGACACAACTCCAGCCTCGCCTGTCTAGAATCTCAGTCGACAGTGATGAGCTCCTGCTAGAACGGTCTAGGTTCTACATAACTCCGCAGTACCAGAATATGTTGGGTGTCACGAGCGTAGATGAACACAACCCTCCTGCGCTTACACTTGGCTGTTTCGGCGAAGGCAATGTTGGCGCTTATGAGAAATAATATGGGCCGGAAAGATGGGTGTCAAAGGCCCAAAGAGGCGACTAACTTGTCTCTTGGACGTATTTATATTGACATCTCTTTCCCGAGGATAGTTCTAAATCATTAAGTTTACGTGATTTTTAAAATCGGATCACGAGTACGGGAGATATGTAAGATCTGCGACTTGTATGTATTCCGGCCCATATGCCAACTGTCATCTTGGTGAATAGATCAACCGATATGCCAACCGACCGAGGTGCCAAGTAAGAGGTGGGAAGGTGGGATGAAGCACTATATCTGTCAACTTTTGAACTTCTGCATCATTACAACTGTCCTACTTCTTCATCACAGTGACTATCTTGTGTCTCTAACTCTACCAGAAATTATATCGACTACAAAAATGACTTCTTTCGCTCCCATCACACTGGCACCTCCACTGGGTTCACCCCAACTACAGCATCTACATCAGCTACTTCTGGTGCTAGTAGTACTGCCTCCTAGATCAATGAAGAATTTCGTAAATACGCAGTTTGCCAGGAGTTCCGCGCGGACCATAAGAGCAATGCAGCAACAAAGACCTCGTTTAATACCGGAAAAGTTAGCGAGTACAAAAATGGTTGATTCTTCCGAAGGAGAAGCTGAACGCCCTGAAGAAGTCAATGCAAATCATCCTGTTGGCGAGTGGATTGACCAATAGTCCAAGTCTTCCCATTGGCCTATCGAGTAAACAGCGAAAGGTGCTGAGATAGGCTAATATCTAAAGAATAGAATTCGAAGTATCAAAAGTAAGAAGAGAATAGAATTTATCGCATATCGAAATATTGTCATAAAAGGTTGAGAAGATATACTGATTGTATTCATATCGATGTCAGAGCTGATGTCTAAAGAACTCTTCTCTCACTGGAGAAAGAGTCTCATAATCTTACGATATGGAAGTTGGGGAGAACCGTGTGCATTGACTATGATATCATATGAACCCCTATGGGGCAGACAGGTATCTCGGATCCGAACGGATTCATTCTAGGCAGATAAATGAGGTTGTGGAGGGATTAATTTGTGTTTTTGTTGAGGAAATATTGGGTTTCTTTGTTATTGGTGGGATTGTGGATGGGATTAGCAGCCGTAGTGTCGAAGTGAAGATGCCCAGTGTGCCCTCCTTTGCACGGAGGAAGGGAAGCTACAACTTAATCGTGAGAGTTTTTCTCATCGAAGTAGCGAGAAAAGGGAAGGTGGAGGATGCACTGCTATACTCTGGGTCGGGTGAATACAGAATTATTTAACAACGTCACGATTGGAGCAAAACTCGTGGAGCTGTCGAACGAAGTTGCTAGAGCTGATGGAACTATGCTTGTTCTATCAGCTCCATCCACAACACCATGAGTTTTGCTTCGATTTTGACGTTTGTATAATGAGAAATAATCCTAAGGATAAGTTCAATAATATGCGACGGCCGTGAAGCGATACGTAGCTTTGTGTAATCTAGAGAGCCTTTTCTATAGCCGCTTGCCAGCTTTGGAGATAATATAGATCCGCAGGTCACATCTTATTCATCTCATTAGGGAGACTATTTTCCATCATACAAGTGTTGCAATCGAAGCTGCTGGTACTGTCAATTCCCGGAGGTGATAGGCATTGTGAAACTTTTTGCTGCTTTTTAAGATCGTGTGAATTTCAGAAAGCACCCTGAACTTTCGCAGCTTTTATAACTTTCTTGATGCTAAACTCAGATTATTCACTGAGATCATGCGGGCTTCTAAAAGCATCCTGAGCTTTCGCGGCCCTTCACCGCTTTCGCACCGTAAAATGTGTAAAGGATCTCGTTTCAAATCTATACTGGGCATATGAAAGTATGATATTCTCTACCTATCTATTGACAGCAACTCTGGGTTCACCAGGAGCTGGCCAGAGACAGTTCTTAAGTGCATGTAGAGATGGGTGCACTTAGAGACGGCTACACTTGGTGACGATAGAGATGGACCGTCAGGAGTAGGCTGGAGATGGTCGATCTAAGCTGGCCAGGAGTAGGCTAGATACGGCGACTAAACTAGCCTAAGCCTTAAAATACTAGTGGTTAATTTGGGCTACGATGGCAAACGCTCATTTAAGGTTCTATCGGACGATTTCAGCTAGCGACGAGTTTTTGAGTTTATCTATGGAATATTAAGGTTATGTTAGATAGATAAATAGAACAATTGAAATCGCCAAGAGTATTCTCCCGAGTATCCTGCATACTCAAATATTCCTGTGACTCAATCCTTCTTCTCAGGAACCTAAAGGATACATCCTGGGTCAGAACTGGCACCAGATAACTAGGGTATTGCGGTCTAACGAACCCAGAGTTTACTAGGACAGAGAACCTAGAGCTTACTGGACTGGTAAACCTAAAGCCTAACCGGGGCCGGTGAGCCTAATGGTGTCTGCAGCCTTGCCCACTAGAAAGCCAGAAAATCACCCTGTGATCGTCCACCGGAAAGCTAGAAATATCGCGGCGCTTTCAAAGTTCTCCCGAAGATAAATGATTTCAGCCTTTCGTGCCGGTGAAAGCAGGAAAGCGACTTGGCGAAATTCGCGCGCGAGGGCTCATAGCCTGTTGTAGCGAGTAGCGCCGTAAAATGGCAGCGTACGTGAAAGTACGAGTCCAGATGTCTATATTGTTGTCTGTATGTGTTACCCCGACGTACGGAGTCTTGCTCATCGTAGATTTAGGTGCGCTAGCGTGACTAGTGACAGTAACCATAAGCCCCTAGTAATACCTATACATCAATTAATCACCATAGCAGTAATTGGAATCACTGACTCATAGTATAAAAGGGGGCACTGGTACAAGATTTCAAAGGAGCTATTATGGGACACCTTGACATTTTAAGCCTTATTTGAACGAAGTCTTATGTTTTAGCTCTAGACTTGTTGATCTGTATCCTCAACCACCTACCTCAATTGAAAAACCTTGTCTTAGGCGCCAAGAGCTTCTCACCAGGCGCTGCTAAGCGCTAATTGATCAGAAGGTTAAAGACCCTAGTCATAACCATATGCTCTATGTAGTAGAGCGGAACGAATTTCTCCACCTCCCTATCCCACGAGTGCTTCCAAGGGATGGCGGACATGCACCTATAATACTCCCAATACTCCGGCCAAAACCCGGCCGACCCCCAGTCCAATAGCACCACAGTGCCGTCTTTTCTCACCAACATATTCGACGGATGCAAGTCTCCATGAGTAAACACAATTTCATGTCCTTTCAGCGCCCTTACTCTCTGCCTGTTGATATACTCCATGTTGTAGAGCTTCGACTCCACGTCTTTATTTCCACGAAGATCCGGAGGTAGACGGTTTTCAAGGGCCTGTACAATACCCTCGTTGAAAGACGCTTCGGAGTCGAAGGGCCCGTACGACGGCTGCTCGCTGCCCCAAGCAGTAGCAAACATGCCGTCCCTACACGGCGACCCGTCTACGCCGCCGATGAAGTGGGATTTTATAGAACGTAGTTGCTCGACATATCCCTTCAATTGTTGTATAGCCTTATCATGGTTCTCAGTTGAGGCTTTTTCCCAGTAAGACACAAACGGTTCGCCTTCTTCGTAGGTCATAATGATGTAGCAAATACCGTCGATTGAGTAGGCGTTTTCGAGGCGGGGTGCGGGGATAGTCGTTCTTTCTTGCACGAGATGCATAGCCTCCGCTTCGGCCATAGATAATCCTTTTCCGAATTTGACAAGCGTGCGATCGTCTGGTCGAACAAGACGTGCTCCGAGTCTACCGTTGAAAAGGTCTGCTCCCGCTGCTAATTCTTCTGGGTCCAGAACATAGGTAGGAAAGCCAATTCGTGCCGAATACATGAGCTGTTTTTGAGGCTGTGGTTGCTCTAGGGTGTCGTCTTTCGGGTGTGTAGAAGATGACGTGCAGGGAGTGGGAATATCTGATTCACGATCCTTCGAGGAGCTTCGATTAGGCTTGTCAAGGATTACGTTGTCCGTCACTCCCCTGTTGCGCGAGCTCGTGCTCTTGAGACGGTGCAACTCAATTGCCTTCTCGATATCTGGTCTACCGCGCCACTGGCAATCTATTTCTTGAAGCTGCTTCCCGTTTCCACCATACACTTCCGGAACATCATCTCCAAGATAAGTCGCAAGCGCTTCTCTCGATCTCAAGATGATCGTCTTCGAGAGTGTATGGTTCGGTATCTCAGCTCGCATCAAAAGCTTCTCCGAGACCCCGATTATAAAGAGCTTCTCTAGAAGCTGTGGATAATGTTTCTCCAGCAACGGTATGAGAATCTTCAGAGCATGGAAGAACAGTGACCTGAAGTACTGAGATTTTTTGCTTAATCCGGAAGATTTGTAGTCGATTACCTGGACGACACGGTACCCGGAAACAAGAACAGGCGTAGAGAGTAACACGCGAGTAAGTCTTTCCATCATTCCGGTGCACCAGTCAACGATGGAGCCGACGCCATTTAATCCATCAAGCAGAGTGAAGAGAAGCCTCATCTTCTTTTCGTCCAGAATATTCCAGACTACAAGCGTGGACTTGATCACGGTCATGTAACAAAATTCGTTGGTCGGCACGGTATACGGCATATCGAAGGCCAGCTTCGACAGGTCTCGGTGGCTCTTCCGCCACTTCAACGTGCTTAGAAGAGCGCTTTTGGCCCTTGCTAACTGAAGTTCGGGAAGGATAGAGTTGGCATCTAGATACTATACAACTATTTAGCGGAGGCGGATGTACATATGTTCGGACTACTCACATTTTGTATGATAATGTTTACATGCTCTGGCACACCATCTCTAAGATCTACCCCCCCATATCTCTGAGAACTTGCCTTCGTTTATGATTGAAGGAAGTTGTGATGTCTTGAAGTCGTCGACGGTTGCGACGGGTTTAGGTTCAGCCATCATGACAGATGAGGGGTCGTCGCACAGTAACTGCTTTGGCGCCTATTGTCTAGTGATTCAGTCATGGGGATCGTGATGGATATTGAGACGGTACTATGTGGCCTTTGAGCAGGAATGATTTCGGAGTGGGGATGTTGAATGAAGTTGGTACGGCGTTGGGCGCAAGCGCGTTGGAATTATAAGCGACGTCGTACTAACTTCTGGAACACACACCTCCGACAACACCTCCCTCCGCCTGGTTTTGCGAAGCTTTTCCCCTCGTGGGGCAAAGCGGGGTTTTACTTTGGCTTCATCACGACTTTCCCTGTGTGTGTCCGCTCTGCAAGTACATTACCAGGTCGAAAAACAGAGTGTACCTCATCACCAAATCCACTCAGCATCGACGTCGATCGGTAGTCCCTCTTCTAGGGCCACTTGCCTTCTTTCGAAAGTTTTATGCCAGTATTTAACGACAAACTGGGCTCAGTGAAGAGAATTCTGAGAGACCAAACGACCTCACGATAAAATCACCATCCGCCCCACCGACGCGCGAGCCCTATGATGAACAGCGCGCCATGAATGTTCTAGGGAGTTTTCTTTTCCGGACCTACGCTGCTGGCTTTGTGTAACGCGGGAGGAATCGACTCCAAGATACACTCAACTAGAAGTATCCCTTCTAAGTATCCCCTTATCTTGTCTTGCTATCGGACTTGATATTGGATTTATACAAGGACCAATAGTTGGTTCACTTCGAAGCTTCACTCAGGCGCAGAAAGTAATCAGAGTAGAATAAATGTAGAATAGCTTTCCAAGCTGAATATATTGTTAAGGCTTGTTCTCCATCGTGAGAGGGTTGCCCTCTATACCAGCGGAGAATCGAGAGGTTGTTATACCTAGTGTTAGCAACGGTTCCAAATCGCCGGGTCGGTTCCGGGTCTGGTTCCGACCCGGAACCGAACCGTTGCAACGGGTCTTACCACACGAAAACCCGGACCGTTGCCATTGGGCCGGTTTTACCACCAAAAACCCCGCATTACAAGTCCACAATTTTCGCTCCAATTAAGTATTTGAGTTCTGAACGTATCGTGACATGATCAGTAGGTAAATTGTGTAGTTTTAGCCCCTCTTTCACCTCCCACTCTCAGATTTGCGGACGGACCAATATTCGTCGAGTCGCTATCCAAAACCTGCGAATTTTGCCCGAAAAGTCACGTTATTTCACAGCGATTCGATGAATATTGGTCCAATCGCCAATCTGACAGCGGGAGGTGAAAGAACGGCGAAAACTGCACAATCTGCATACTGATCATATCGTGATACGATCAGAACTCAAATACTTAATTGGAGCGAAAGTTGCAGGAACCGTAATATGGAACCGTGGTCCGGGTTCAACCCGGCCAAAAAACTGCGGGTTTATGTCCGGTCCAGGTAACAAACCCGCCAAGACAGAGCGGGTCGGGTTACTTGGCGGTTCCTGACCCGGACCGGGGCCTTCGGGTCGGGTTCAACCCGGACCGAAGCCGGGCAACCCGGAACCGTTGCTAACACTAGTTATACCTCTTTCCTCTGTGCTCTAACTGCTAATACTAACTACGCTTCTCTCTAGATAAATCCTCACTATCCTCTTGTCTTCCAATCCCCTTGTTCTGATAACCAGTCGGCCTGAACTTCCTCCGAGCAAACAGTATCCTTCCAATCCTCCAGTCTTTCCAGACCAACAGTATCCTTCTGATATACATCTCCAGACTGTTTGGTATCCATCGGACTGTTGTCTTCCGAACCATCTACCTCTTTGTACCATTCAATAGCCTTCTCTTATCTTATGCACAAGTATCTTTATCCTACTGGCCATTGCTGATGCCAATCGAGAGTTACTTCATATAGATGTGATGATGGCTGGCATCATTCTTTATCTTTGTCCATAGAGCATATAGCAATATGTGTTTGCATTGTGTTAACACACCATTGCAACAGTGACAACACTCAAGGGTGGGTGGTGATGAGGTGGTCGAGGGATTTGTGCCTGGCGGTCATTGGTGTGGCGATAATACTGACTTGTAATTGATGAACCTTAATCAATTGCCACATGACGACATTGTCGAGTGATCATTCGTGACCCAGGAACCGTGACCAATCCCAAAGGTGTAACACTTTGCGGCCGGTTGGGGTATTCCACTGCGATAACATCAAAGAGACCCTGCAGTGCGATAGCAAGGGAAATTTGTCCACGGTCAGACTAATCGGGAGTAGTAGGATTTAAGGAATGGGGGTCTGAAATCTTTGGGAAGCTAGGCCCACTGATTGGAGAGGGATTCAGGCTGTGTCTGGCAGTAACGGAGCAGCTTCTTGTCCGGCCGGTCATACTCACTGGCAAAGCTACTGTACTCAGGGAGTGACCGAGACAAAACGAAGGTTCTGGGGGATATTTACAGGGTTTTTGCTGGGCTTTGGTTGCGACTTTGCTGTGTGGGTTTTAATTTCGGGGCTTCGGGTTTTGTCAGAGTCCTGGGTCTTTAGAGTTTCAATTTGCGCAGAAGCGGCTACAGGGTTTGGTGTGGATCTTGTATCTTAATATGCCATGGCCGCTAGTGGCCGAATGCAAAATGATTACAACAACAACAACTGACTTCGGGAGGGCTAGATGTGCTAGGACTGATTAAGCAGATTCGTGTGATGGTTGATGCAGAGAGTTTTTAATATTATTGGGGTTGACACAATTGACACTATCGTTCTCACACCTCATTTCGTTTGTTTGTTTGTTTGTAATCATATTGCATTCAGCCACTGGCGGCCATGGCATATCCCGTACATATTTCCTCCCCGCTTCTTCCGTAATGTAAAGAAACAAAAGCAAAGTGGCGAGTCCTCTTCCCCTCTTAACAAAAGAAACCGCCAAAAAACAACATCAAACTTTTACACCCCCCCATCACTCGACTCCTCATGATCTGAGTTATCCGCCTCTTCCACCACTCCGCTAATTCTGCCGACATCTGTACAAGTGTAACGGGCGGGGTCGGGCGCAGGTGATATGGATGTTGCAGAACTGAACTCGAAGTGCGTATCAAGGGAACAAAAATCAGAATATCTTTCAAAGTCGTACTACTGCTTGCTATACAAGAGAACGAGTAAAGAGAGAAGAAAAGGAAATCCTCCAACACCATCGACACTCTCTTTATATACAATTCATCTACCACCTCTCGAACCATTCTCCATGCTCCGATGTACCATCCGAATCTTATCCCATGATCTTACACACCACTCCATTATTCCTTATCGTAACAACCACGCCATATCATCCAACGTCGCAACACCTCTAACTACTTCTTTATCTTACTAAATTATACCGCCACCATCTCGCCGCTTCCTCCGCGTCTTCCAACGTCTCCGCCTTTCCGTAACACAATTCCTTCCACACCACTCGTATCGTTCTTCTATTATTCCCAGGTATCACCGTACCTATCTGCGCCGTGACAACAAGATAAAAAATCCATCAAAGCCTGCAAACATTTTTCTTCTGCAAAAACAAGAGACATTGGCAGTGAAATCTTTGGCCTTTTTAAAACCTTTTCAACACTGTCATACCCCTCTCCCCCTTTTGCCCATTAATCCAAAGCCTTTTTTGTACTCGTTTCCATCTTTTGCACCACTTAAACAGGTGGTCTCTTGTCTGATATTCATGCCCACACCACCAGCACTTCATATCTCTTCTTTTTCCGATCTGCAATAGGTATTTCGCTATCAGTGCATGTCCTGACTTGAGCTGATAAAACCTCGCCGCAATTATCTTTTTGGCTCCCATCACCGCACTGTTACCTCCCCTCTTCACCAAATCATACTGATAACTGTGCTTTGACTTCTTCCCTAGCTCTTTTATTTCTTTCTTACTTTCTTCCCATTCCACCTCAGTTAACCTTCAGTTAATATGGGAGAAAGAAACATAATCTAAAAACGGTAGTGGATTTTGCATTTCGGTATAACTCCCCCAATGCTTATATGCCGCCTTTGTTGCTTGTTGGTCCGCTTCTTCATTGCCTTCTATCCCTTTATGAGCAGGTACCCACCGGTACTCCACCTGGATATTTTTTCTGGTTAATGCATCGACCCAATTCATTGTCCTCAGCGCTAGTACCTGTCCTGGTCCTGGCTCGTCCGATTGTATTTGTTTTAAAGTCACCTGGGAATCTGTAAAAACCGTGACCCTGGTAACCTCCTTTTCTTCTGCCATCTCATCCGCAATCTTCATTGCTTCCGACATCGCATACATTTCCGCATCAAAAGCTTCTTTCTGTCGACCTAGGTGTACCCTCCTCTTTTTCCAAAACTCCCCCCCATCCTTCCATACCACTGCACACCCTGTCCACTCATCTTCTTTTCTTGATCCATCAACACCTCATTTCGTACACTGCACTGTATTAAACAGAGAACGGATATCTACAACAACATTCCCCAATTCTCACCTGCTGGACTGGTTCCACCCTCTTGATTTCCTATACTTCTTTTTCTTTCTACGTATATCTGCCTTCTTTTTGCACATAAAATGTCCCGTCGTGACAACTCGAGCTCTTCGTCATCCCACGGATCCAGTTCCTCCTGATATGGAGTATCGGTAAATATCTACGGCCGAGGAGACCCAAATCTAGGTGACGATCCCGCACATTGGGGAATCACGATCTACAAGCAAGGCGAGGAGAAGGGATCTCGGTATCATGTCCGCAAGCCACACGATCAGTTCCTATACGAGCCTGAAGAGGACAAAGCAATACGGCCGCAGCGAACTCGCTCAAATGTCCCACCAGGAGAAAGACAATGCAGCTAGACTGCTCGATAAATACGGACGAGACCCGAGTAGAACTAGACGGTGGGCGCAATCAGCCGCTTGGAGGGTATGGGTCATGTTCCGGCGGGGTCGCATGAGTTCTGGCACGAAAGAATCGGCCGCTCCTCGGAATCGACTGCGTCTGATCTAGGCAAGGACGGGAGGTCATGGATTCCTGGACCGAAGCGAGATCCGCCGACAACAGCACCCGCGGCTAGGTACAACGAGCCCAGGAGGGCAGTGTTCCTAAGCGGCCCGGCCCGGCCTGGGTCAGAAGCCGCCCGGCCTGCACGTGATTTAAAAAGCCTGCATCGGCCTGCATAAGCCTTGGTCTGGTTGATGGATGGAATACGGCAATGGCAGGG